>Ga0126342_10008192_pt1 | contig 18703 bp, 15 predicted proteins | sample Cyp1metagenome_FD_92528 | JGI IMG/M metagenome (GOLD analysis project Ga0126342, IMG submission 92528) | Coral microbial communities from Lord Howe Island, Old Settlement Bay, Australia - Cyphastrea 1 metagenome | ecosystem: Host-associated > Invertebrates > Cnidaria > Coral ...
TTAATTTTCCTACCAAGGCAAGTGGGGCGAGTGGGGCGAGTGGCGGATTTCAATTAATTTGCTAGCCCAGGGCAAGTAGGGCGAGTGGGGCGAGTGGGGCGAGTGGCGGTTTTCAATTAGTGTTCCTCGTGGGCGCCCGCAATGTTACCATTATTCATATCCCGAAAAGATAGTTTGGCTGAATCCCCCGTTCTATCCATCATTCACTGGACAATGCAGTCTTTGAAGGATGAACAAATTAACCCATGTCTTGGATTTGCCGGGGTGGCCCATACAAAAACAACACATGTTCCCAGCAAATTCCCCACAATCAATTACCTGCAGCAAAGCCAGGATGTTGTTGATTCTACTCCCAAAAGACATCTTCACATCTCAGCTCAGATATCAGACCACCCAAATATGAAACGATTTCATATTAGCTATGTTCTGAGAAGATTCACATCGCCAAAATATTCAGAGATATAGAGGTTTCCTAAAATAGGGCTATCCCCACATCATCCATTTTCATTATTCATTAGTTTTTTCCATTATAAACCAACCATTTTATGGGGGAATCATCCATTTTCGCTTAGGATTTTCCATGAAATAAACCAACCAGCGATAAAGGGGTACCCCCATTTCAGGAAACCCCAGAAACCGGCGCCAAGTCCCAGGATCAAGGCGAAAAGTTTCAGCTCCACAGGGTCTTTCAGGCTACGGGCCTTCAGCTCGGCTCGCAACGCCGAGGGATGCGCAAGGGATGATAGCTATTACCCTCTGGTAAACATACAAAAAGCTATGGAAAATCACCATCTTTAATAGGTAAATCAACGATTTCTATGGGCCATTTTCAATAGCTATGTTAAATTACCAGAGGGTAACTGTCACTTGTGAGTATTTTGTATGTATCTATAAGCATGGGAATGTACATAGATATACCAAATTTATGATACAAAGACATACAAAGAAATGTTGCTGTATATCATGGAGTTTATAGGGGCCATTCCCAGACAACTCCCATACTACTCCCGTACTACTATATATTACTCGCAATAGTAAAACCCAATAGTATGGGAAGATTATGGACATGACGGTCCCATCATTGAGGATCCCTGTTTCAATTCCATGGAAACGGACACACTGCTACTGCTGCCACGATGAAGCCACAAACCGCAACAGCATTGGTATGAACAGCCCATTGGTGTTAGCTGTTCATTACTGAGGTCCTACCCCAACTGGGTAAAAGTGGACAGGAACGATGAGGAAACAACTTCAATCAAAGTCCGGAACATCACTGTGGGATCGCTGCTTTAGGGTAGTTAACAAAAAACGTAACCTATACCCTTCGGTGATCAAACGTGGCCACTGGAAATCCACCATTTGTAGATATGTTTTCAATTTATATACACCTCAATCTATGAGTTGTCCAGCCAGCCACGTTTGATTTTCATATTACCAAGGGGTATGTAAAGACACGCCCTTGCAACCCACCTGCAAAGAATCAGCTGGAGAAGCGTTGTGTTTCCCAATGATTTTGGGAAGCCAGGCTGCCCCTGAGATCAGCCAAAGTGGCACAATCCGATGCCAACAGGTTGGCAGCTGAGCCGATCATCGTGAGCGTGCCACCCAGAGTGGAAGCAAATGCCAGGGGCATCCTAGGACTTGTGCAGGACTTGTGATGGTTTTTGAAAGTTTTTGAAATCATAACCCATGACGGATCCATGGTGCTGGTAGAAAAATGCTAACATGACTGGGGTATATTGATGGGATCCATGTTACCATATATAGCAGCACCATGGATCCTATGGATAAAGGTTGGGAGGACCTGGCTTACAAGCACGGGGCAATACGGGGCACATACCCCCCTTTGATCCATTCTCACGCAAACCCACATCTGACCTGGTCAAAGCTTGGCGAAAACCTGCCCGATCTCCCTAAAGGATCTTAGGAATTCCCCTCTTGTAATCAAATATGGTTTGCTGGAAAATCCCACTTTTATAGATGATTTTCCATGTAAATGCCAATGCATTTCCCATTGCCATCCAGGAAACCACCGACCCATGACACCACAAATGCTGCTGACCTTAAGTCCATTTTGACATCCCTGCTTCCTTTTTTACAAGGTTTCCATACCAACCCCCACCCTCATCATGATGATTCGACCAACCCCAACCAAAGCGACCCCTTTTTTGATGACGGTTATGGATCGGGGTTCACTAAGGAGTCACCTTTGAAGGTTTCTTCACCCCCCAAACTACGCAGCTCACCAAGGTGCACCCACTGTACTCACATTGTGCTGGTGACATCCCCATTGCTGTCCATCAAAGGCATGAAAATTCAAACACATATTTTTGAGGGTCAGCCTACCCATCTCCATCCTCTTCCGCATGAAAAAAAAACAACACATCCATCCCCCACCAGCCATGCCAGGCATCAGTAGCTGTGCGGCGTGGTGTCCGTGTCGCAGTGCCCAGGCCTGTACCAAGGGTACTAACATGGCCACCAGTGGCCTGTTGTTAAACATCGCCGAGGCTGCAGCCACGGGCGCGGTGACACGCAGCTGCGCCATGCGCAGGGAGGTGTTCTGGTGACCCAGGAGTCGGAACCTGGGCTTTGTCTGGGGCTGGGGTTGGGTTTTGGAGGGTATGATGTGTAATATTATACACACACATATATATAATAGTATATATATATACACACTTTCATGATCCAAAACAATAATGATATAATAAATGCAGTACTGGATTACTGTAATAGTAAAGTATGTCCAATGATCTCTTTTCTAATAGTCTGTTGTTTGATATCATTACAGAGGCCTATTGAGATAGCACTACCGAGGCCTTATCAAGATTTCACTACTAAGGCCGTATTGATTACTAAGGCCTTATTAAGATATCATTACTAAGACATTATTAAGGCCTTACGCATTAAACTATGGGTTGTTCACATATACATATATTGTTATATACGTGCACTGCACACGCCCAAAATATGGAGGTTTCCTAAAATACAGCTACCCCCAAATCACACACAGTGGGTGAAAGGTAATCCCATTCTTTTGAAATGGTTGAATATCACTTGTTGATGGCCAAATCATCCGACATTAGACCATTTTAGTACTGAAACAACCATGGTGACTTGGGGAGCCCCTTTTACTTAAGAAACCACCATAAATATAAACCCTCTGGTTATTCAACAATAGTTATCATTATTGAAACCCCCGTTAGTGACATGCATCTTACATCACCTTACTATATATTCCATATTATCATCCCATTTATAATTGGTATAATTGGTATTTTTAAAACCCCAATCACCATTCTTAATAACTAAATCACCTATAATGCTATATGCAGTACTGCGATGTTAATTAAACTATATATGAGTTTGCAGTGGTCTCCTTTCCAATAATACTAGTAGTCTGTTGTTTGAACTAGTTACTCATGTTTTATGAAAAGCTATCATGACCTTGCGGCCAAAAATGGATTGCTAAGGCCTTATCAATCCCAACCTCAAAAAACCATGGGGATCTTCATTTGTCATCCCCAGGAATATCCCCAGGAATATCCCCAGATACCGCCAGATACGCGCGTGGTGCGCTTTGGCGCGTGGCATCACAGCATCAAGGACCTTGACCTCCGCAAAAGCCTCGGACAGGATGAAGAGCGCCGCATAGGCCGCGACGCCCGGAGAGGCGAAGCCAGCGAAGGCCTGGCGCTCGCTGATGATGCCTGGCGGCCCGGGTGGCATGGGATGATGGGATGATGGATCCAAACATGGTGAAATCCATGAAAAACATAGGAAAATAGGAGAAATAAGAGCAAAAGATGATCAACAATGGGAATATATGGGAATGTTACATGTGACATGAATCGCAAATATCACGCAAGATGTTGCCAGAATACCAAAAAACATAGCACACGGCGTGGGACCATTCGAGGCGGCATGAGCACAACCAAGCAAACCAATTCAAAACACCGTAACATCCTTTGTTCATGGAATTGGGGATGTAGTTGAACTTCGTACTCGGGACTTTTTTCTGAGACAGAATTGGGACATGATAACGACTGCGCCGTGATACATACATTACATGCATGTATATATATATATATAGTATTGTATAGATATAAATCATGTTGTGGCACCAAACAGTCAGATTCAATCATGGTAGTTTGGGTCCTTAGTTTGGACTGCCCCAGAATCCAGTGCCCTTGAATGAAGAGAGTATTACTAGGGGACCGTGTCATGAACCCAAACAACCACCCCCAACCGCCAGCTACAAGTAATCATGGGTTGAGAGTTGCTGATAACAAGCCCACACATTTAAAAAACAAACTTCACACAGAATTACGCGAAAAACACACGTACAGGAGACTGAAGTGGTATCTCCTCCTCGTGTTTTGTTCATGCCAAACACCTCCTCAAGAGGTCAAATTCACCCTAGCCTGTGAGAACGAAAAGGACTGAGAGGCCCAGGAGGACCGCGTCTGCAGGCAAACCATCAGCAATGAGCACAATGCCACAGAGAGTGCAGTTTGCCTGGGGTAAGTACCGGGTAGGCCGCAAAAATAGGAGGATCATGCAAAGTCAATGGGACCCTTATCAACAGAAACACAATTCCACCCTCGTGCCAAAACTGAGGTTATCATCAGCACAAATGCATGACCGGATTGCAATACTTCGAAAGAACAAGAGGAAAACACATAGAAACATAGAAATATCATCCCTACCGTTTTGGCAGGGGGGGACCTCCCCAAAAATGTAAGTTACTTATTGTAAGGTCCCCCCGAAAACCAAAAAACAACTCTCCCTGTGACGTGTTGCGACCAAGTAAGGCTTCCATCTCTCATCTGCAGCGATCCCGAAGTCCGGTGGACAAAAATGTTCACAGAGAACACTGCCAAGCAGGATCAACACAAGCGCCTGAGTTCCCAGCAAATGACAGGGGAAAACCCCAAAAAGACTTGGAATGTCACGAGATGGGAAGCTACAAATCACCTCCAATCTGGATGTGATAAAGTTAAAAGGTGAAGAATTGGGGCAACCCACCTCAGCTGCCCCAGATCGTTGAAAAAACATGAAAAAACCGCATCACGGTACTACATCTGAGGTTTGACATCAGACAATGGTTTGAAACCGCTGCCAGATGTTCATCCAAACCGGGGCCTATTGTAGGTGTTTGACCGTCCTATAGATCTGGGCTCCGTCATCCCAGCTAGGCAAGTTGGGTCATGGATCTACAAGCTTGAACTGCTTGAACCATTTAACAACACCATTTCATCGGATTTGTTCGTCTAAAAAGGTTGACTCATAGCCATAGCCTTTCTAGATTACCCAAATGAGGGGTGAGCAACAGCTACAATCTACACAATTGGCAGTTGAGATATAAATATAAACATCAATTGGTTTAATCATCAACTACCCTCTTGTAATCAAACATAGCTATGAAACCAAAACACGGTTCATAAGTAAATCCGCCTCAAACCAGCGATTTCATATATATTTTCTATCCAAATTTTCCATAGCTATAGCAGCTATGTTATTCTTCCCGGAGGAAATTTATTTTTTCTTGACACCTTGCCCAGTCCCATCCCATCGGTCCGATCCGCCACGTCACCGTGCCCCGCGCCGTCGTCAGCTCCTTCCCCAGCGCCCGCCAGGCGGCCGTCCCCGTGGACCCAAGGGTCCCTGTGGACCCCGTGGACCCGCGTCCGTCGAGGGCCGAAGCGTCGATGGAACTGAAACGGGACCAGCCACCCGCCAGTTGGATGGTCGGACTCCTGAGATTGAGACCATGATATCATCTGGTTCTGACTAACATAGCCATAGAAAATTCTTTATAAATATTTATAAATGGAGGTTTTAATGGGAAAATCATCTATAAATGGGCCATTTTCCATGGCTATGTTAAATAACCAGAGGATATCATCTGATTGGTGGTATACCTACCCCTCTGAAACATGATGGAGTGAAAGTCAGTTGGGATGATGACATTCCCAACTGAATGGAGTCATAAGATTCCATGGTTCCAAAGCACCAGCCAGTTATGGATATCATGTATGGATAGCGTATGGATATATATATATATATATATCATATCATATATATAATATATATATATATATATACATATCTTATACTACACACACACATATATATATAATATATATCATATATATCATGTATGGTGGTTTCAATTCGTTTCAATTGGTTTCATGTTCCTAAACCTGGATGCCCCTCTCACAAAATCGGGACCCACGTTTGATCATGAAACCCCCATGGGATGGTCATAGTACTTATAGCTTCATCTAGTTGTTGCATCATGTTGCAGCATGATCACAAATATGTGTCAATATTGTCATACTCTTACATTCTTATTTATATATATATATAATATATATATATATATATTTATGGTGATTATTCTTGTTACTGGGAGGATAACCCGAGCATTCCTTAAAGTAACTCCGTGCCTCCGTAAGATTTTCTGTTTTTAACACGGAAGTGCACCGTGATCAAGCACTCTACCTGGACAGATGATATCTGGACGCATTTATCTGGACAACGATCTTTGGATTTGTGACTGACCATTTAGAGGTAAAACTCACTGGGATAGCTGGCTGGTCAATGTGCAATAGGCCACTTACAGTTAGGATATTCTAATGATACATTGGCATGCAACGAAGTATCCATTCAGTTTCTGGGACGGTGGGCCCCCAAACACGTACGAGTGAAACCGGCAAACATGGACATAAACATAGACCCTCTCGCAATCTAACCTCACAATGGAAATTTAAGTATCCTTCTGCATTTTGTCCAACAAAAAATGATAAAACATGTCTATGGTTTCAAGATGTGTCCCTGTCGGAAAACCCCCTGGCAAGGCTCATGCACTCCATGGCAACTCCGGCTCTGGTGACACCGATGGCCCTTTGGTTTGCCGAACACCGATCGATGTCCGCGGCGAGCCAAGTGATCCAAGTGTTAGTGGTGAAACAATCATCTTTGCGGAGCATCATATTTCACCATACAAGCCATACAAGAACTTTACATAACTTTACTGTTACAAATGCAATTTTAAAGTTTAATGCCATTCCATTTTGGATCTACCCTCTGGCTATTTAACGTAGCTCTGGAAAATGGCCCATTTATAGATGATTTATGGGTAATTTACCTATTCAGACTGATGATTTTTCATGGGCAAACATTGTCAAACAGATTAGTTCGGCGTTGATCAACGTGTGTCATCTCAAACAGTGGCGCTTGGGAAGAAGCAAACATTGAACCAACCCATCCCTCATATCCCATGATTATGTGGTTGCCCTCCCGTAAACATACAATATATAAGGCAGAAACTCATCATTTGTAGATAATTTTGCGAATGGGTGGGTGTACAACATCTTTGTATGTTTACCCTAGGGTCATAATGCCAGCGTCATTGTTAACTGACCCCCAAGCCTCACCTTCATTGCACCCAAGTAGAGAAAACCCCTGACAGCTTTGCATAGGGTATACTCCATTGTATTCCATGTCAAGTCAACCTATTACATGTACATATGCATTTGCATATCAATTATACCCTCCGGCAATCAAACATGGCTGGCTTGAAAACCCACTCTTCGAAATCAATCTTTGATAGTCTACAAAAGATAATCTTTTGCTCAGTGCAAAAAATAAAACGATATAATATAGAAAACTATGATATATATGTATATATATATATATATATAAATAAAAATAAATAAATGATATATATATATATAAATATGATCATGATGGGGAGCCTAAGACTTTTAAAATATTGACATGCACTCCAAACAAAATCACAAACATCTTGATCGCAATTGGCCACAGCCTAGCTCACCTCCGCACTCCTAATCATCTAAACAATCAGCCACAACGGAACATCAAAGGGCTGAAAACCACAACTCCCAACATCACATGAACTTTTCTGTCAGGCTTTCACCGTCTTCACGGTCTTTTACTTTTCGTTTGCTGGTTCTTGTTGGTGAAGCCCTTATGTTTTCTGTTTTGCTCGGGGATCTTGGGGATAGCAGGGGAAGACGATCCTTCCCCTATGGAACCAACCTGGCATTGATCCGGCTTCCCTTTAAACCCGTTCTTTTTCTCGACCTACATGCACGCTGATTTGGGCAGTGCCTCGCTGCGGGTCTTGTATTTCAACAAGACTGCGGTACTGTCCCTGGAAGACTGGGGCGGGCTTCTCCCTCTGTGGTTATATAACCATGCACTATTTGACCAAAAAGTGCATCAAAACCCCCCATAGACGGGGGAAAGGTGCACCCTTGATGAAAGCTGTTGCCACCCCCATGCGCTTCCTCACCTTCACGGTGCCGCATCTCCACCCGCGGGCGGCGTGGAAAACTTGCGCTGACCAGGCTTTGGCAACGGCAAGTGCTGCGCTCGTCTTGTGTTTACAGTCGTCGCAGTGGTGATAGGAATTGCTGGCTGGATTCTGGGGTGCTGGTTCTGGTCAAGGCCCATTCTAGACCCACTACGCCCATGGAATCGCTGATGCATAGAGTTTTCTTTCATACATGCATCTCTTATGCAAAAACATCGTGCATACATAAGTGTACTGTATGTATCAGCATGCAGGCATATATATATATTTATATATATATGCATATATGATCATATATGTATATATAGAATTAATACGAGGGAGGTGTGTGTCCTTGCGTGTGCATATATGTAAAATTAGTGCGCATGCATTGCGTGCATATATATGTATATATATGTATGTACGCATGTACATAGGTATTATTCATGCACACACATGAATATATTATATAATATATATATATAGTACACTACACATATATTATATCCGTTCTTGTCCCCTACATTCCCCTACTGTCCCATAGTTCTGAGTGAAAGTTGCAACATCGCTGGATGATGTGACAGTGACTGTCCCTGCCCCTCTTCAAAGCTAACAAAAATCAAGCGGCCAAAAGGCCAAAAACACACACCATCATTGGTGATATGGGTGTGCCTGAAAACAGGGGTATAGCCCCAAAATAATAAAATCTTAATATCATAATATATCTAGGGATATTCATGATAAACCATCAGATTGTCCATCCCACAATCCTACCGGCAATGCCTTTCATGCTGACATCACGTGCTGGCGCAAGGCTGCCCCCAGGGGGGCAATTTGCACAACAAAATCTGCAAGGCAAATTCGGCAGCTGTTGGAGTCTGAGCACAAACCGCTTCATTCGAAGCGGGTTTGGGATCAAGCCTTCGTCCCTGCTGAAGATCTAAGAGTTCAAGCAGGGTGAAGTTTTCATCATGATCAAGAGATGTCAATAGGGCAGTTTGAGGCATGTGAATGTACATGTTTGGAATGTACTCTGGAAAAACGCCCCCTTGCAGTACTTTGCTTGAAAAGAAGGAAGATGTCCAGTGGGCACTCCAGAGCCACCAAAATTCAGCATATTTTCAGCATCTGTGCTGCCTACAGACTGGCCACGCGTCACGCTTGCTTGCCTCTGTGGGACCATCGCAGTCCCAAATATCCAGTCAGTAAAGCCAAAAGACCAAAGACACTGCAGCAAATGTAAGCTGACACTGTATAGTCTCCACCTGACAACATCAAACCAGTGAAGGATGATCAAGGGGAGCCCCGGAACCGAATAGATCCAATACCTAGGGGGTCATCAGGGTGGTATTTAACATTAGGGGATGGAATGGAGAAAACCTAAAAAACACAATACCAATCATATCATGTTTGAGTGGGGCCCAGTGGGGATTATAGGGACAACAACTCCAAGCTCAAGTAGGGGACTTATGATGACCACCAGGGGTCCCACTGGAACATGCATCCGCTTATGACCAAGACATGTTGTAGGCAGGATGAATTTCAAAGAGCTTGCCCCGTATCCCTGCGTTAATCAATGGGAAATGTTGTTGACCCATTTCTGCACCATACCCTATATATCCTATATTTTTCTTGGTCAAATTCCAAAAAGATTAAGCTCGGAGCATCTTATCTGAGGAAATCCTGATGAAATCTATCGGATCTATCGAAATGTCTCACTCTTCAAAGTGGGTACTGGTATGGCAATTGGGTATCCCAATAGATTTGGCAATTGGGTATCCCACTAGATTCAATAGATTCTGTATAGTAAACGTAGTAAACATGACCAACAGCTGTCTCCGCCAGGCCTAGGGAATGCAGGATTCTCTGGTAGCCTTCCACGGTATCGAAGGCATACCTCGGAACTTTGAGGGGCAGCATCTCGCGGTGGGAAATCCTTGAAGTAATAGGGTTTTCCATAGATGGAGCTACCCCAATAGCTGGATGGTTTATAGTGGAAAATCCCATTGAAATGGATGATCTGGGTGTATCCCAGTTTCAGGAAACCCCCAAGCCCCAAGCAGAGGTCTTAATATTGGACAAAAATCTATAAATGAGGAAAAAATCCATTCCCATGTTTGATTACCGGAGAGTCGCCATGTTTTTGCTATGCGCGCACCTCAAGTATCCTCAAGTTATTCAAAGTGTCTGGGGGTGGAGTTCCCGCAACTAGGGACCCGAAAAGACATGTTTTTTTGGCAGTTTCAACCCCACCGTAAGACATATTATACTGGTCATTGTCATTGGGATCATCATCCCAAAAGTATCCAAAAAGTGGTGAAAAGATGTGAAAAGGAAGAATAACGAAAACGGTGATCTCCAAACCGCTGGTCATTTCCACTGTATTCTTGCATCACATCTTCCCCACTTTGAAACCAGCAATCATTGGGCCACCAACCATAACCACCAGTAAGACCAGTTGGTTGAAATGGCTCTGAAAACGGGGAATCCCAAATCCATTGGGTAATCATTACCCTCTGGTAATTTGTTACATAGCTATTGAAAATGACCATAGAAATAGTGGATTTACCCACTGAAAATTGTGATTTTCCATAGTTATGTAAATGTTTACCAGAGGGTATACCCACCTCAGATGTTCCGTAAATTGGCAGCCTGTGATCGGCGGGTTGCTTCAAGACCCCAGCAAACAATCCAGCATAACCATCCTAAGTGTTCTTATGTTTGTTTTCCAAGAACTGGGGGCTATTTGTTTTTATGGGTAAAGTTCAATATTATCAATAAACAATTTCCTGATTGTGACCCCCAATCCTTCCTAAACCAACCAATCAACAGAGATATTCAAATGGCTTAGATGGGGCCAGTGGTTTTGCCGAGGCACCAGTTCACCCAATCCTCCCAGACTCCGACGCCTCGTTCCTTCACCTGCATGTGCGGTCTGACCGGCAAAAATGCGGTTCATTGGGATTAAAACAATACACATCCACAAGTGATGTGTTTATTCAATGCTGCTAACAACATCTAACCTTATTGCAACTGGGATTTTTTTTTCCAGGATATTGCCTTGCCTATAAAGCAACCAACTGGATTGATTGAAGCGAACATGTTTGGTTGAAACCATGGGTGAAACTGCCCTTGAGTCCGATATAAATTTTAACCAGTTCCGGCAAGGTTGGATTCGGTCGGAATCGTCCAAAGGCACCTGTTCAGCAATCAGGGCCAAGTAGTTCTGCCCAATGGACCAGGTGAAAGGTGAAAAAGCGGCAATCACCTGCGACATTTGGGGTGCCAACGGGGCTACTAAAGTATACTAAAGTTGTGTTCCATAGTTAAACTGTTCTATCATTAGATCAACCAAGGTTTAGGGTGATTATAACCACAGTTAGATGATGGGTAATAAACCAAATTATAGCCATATCTGCCCATCCAACTTTGCTCAATGTGTTTGAACCAAATTCCATGTGGAAATTCAAGCGGAAAACTGCGCATAAAATGGAGTTCTTGCGTTCCCAGCATGTTGCAGGGTAACTCTGAGGACTGAAATCGGTGAAAAACTCACGAAAATAAGATAACTATAGACAACTTGTTAGACAACTGTTCATCTTCCTAGAAATTTCAAATCATTTCAAAATTCACCATGGCCATGGAGTTTCATAACCCCCATGTGCCATTGCCATGAGCCACGGCGGTTTTCCAAATTCCCATGGTTTGACGGCACCTCTCTGATGCTTTCTTTGCCTTCTCCAATTGCTTGGGGTTCACTGATGGCTCCACCCATCACCTCACAACGATGGGAGCGGATTATTTTTTTCTCCGGCAACTTGAAACATCATAAACATGGATGTATTTTGATTTTTTTTTGAGAAAAACGTACTAACTTTTATTGAACGTTCTGGTTTATAACCCTCGGATATAGATAGATATTACCACCACAAACCCAACAGTTATTTAGAAATTCATCCAAAAATTCCAAACCAAAGAAATATCATGATCATTCACGGTCAGTTTCTTTTGTTCCATGTTTTTTTCCACTTTTTCCCCAGATTCCCCCATTGAAATCGGAAATGTGTCACCTATTTTTAGACCCCGCGGGGCCCCATGCGGGGCCCATGCCACGGCCGCGGCCGCCCAGCGACGATCACCGACACCGACGTGGCCAGCGTGGAGCTGTGCTCCGGCACCACCACCGAGATCAGGACGCCCATCCCGGCGGCGCTGACGGCCGTCATGCGATAGGACATCAACCAAAGCCTGTTGGATGCACCGGTCACGGCACCGGTACCGGTGATGTCTTTTTGTGTTTTTTTCGGGGTTAAAATGGTTGGTTTCAATGAGTCATGGATGAAAATGATTGAAAATGCGGATTGAACCCCCCAGTTAGCATCCATTTTAATAAGTTTGTCCATTATAATTCGTTCACTTTGAGGATCCCGCATTTTAAGAACTTTAAGAAACCTGCATATATATAATATATTTATACTTAGGATTACATGAGAGTTTTCGAACACGGTTCCATTTTAGATGTTTTTTTTAAATCAATTTCAGATTCTATCTACTGCGGGATGAATATATAACACCATGAATCATATATATATATATATGCATAATAAGTCCCCAAAAGATAGACACAAAAAGAATGAATGTAAGTAAACGATGATCCTGATGTCGATTCCAAATAGATAGAAAATTGGATTTTCAAACATAGTCCCATTTTTGAGAGGATTTTTTGAACTTGCCAGTTACAAAAGTATAGAATCCAAGCATATATGGGCCATATATGGGATTGTCACAAGTAGTCCAATTCACAAAAAAATAAAGTCTTTTTGAAATTTCTGTATTCTATGTACTTCAGTACATATGCATATTTATATATATATATATATATATATGTATATACAATGTTGGATCCTGATTAGTGTGGGGGGTCACTATTGTGTCCCCAGGTTCCAAAATTATTCTGGATCTGTGGGCGTGATTGGGGTTGCCACTATTGTGTCCCCAGGATTTTGGGGTAAGTGTATCAGTTTTCCGCCATTTTTTTATTTTAAATTGTGTTAAATTATTATTGGTTTGTTTAATTTATTTCAATTTTCAAAAGTTGTTTATTATTTTTTCTTTAAAAATATGTTTTTAGTTTATAAAACAAACAATAAACATTTTTTTCTTGAGCAATATTGATCCTAAATAATATGCTTGTTGTGGGGGTCCACTATTGTGTCCAACTGTTGCCTGAGGAAAGGTTAATTATGACCCATCAGTAATAATTATTTAATGTTGGCTCCTGATTAGTTTGGGGATCCACTATTGTGTCCCCAGGATTTTGGGATGAGTTTTTTTTCAACATTTCTATGTTTAAATTGTTTTATTTTTTTGGTTTAATTTATTTCAACTTTTAAAGTTGTTTAATTAACTATTTTTATTTTTAAATACTGTATGCTTTTAGATTATGATTACTAAAAACAAAAACATTTTTTTCATGAGCAATTAATATTGATCCTGAATAATATGCTTGTTGTGGGGGGCCCCTATTGCGTCCAGTTGTTGTCTGAAGAAAGGCTAATTATGACCCATCAGTAAAATTTTTTTTAATGCTGGCTCCTGATCAGTGTGGGGATCCACTATTGTGCCCCCAGGTTCCTAAACTAATCAAATTTAAAAACACTGCCGGCTTTGGGCAGTAACAAATCAAAGTTGAGGTGTAAAATCTCTCGAAGTTGAGCATTGAGACAATGAGAATTGAGAATTGAGAAGGCGCCGAGAATTGCAAAAAAATCACATCAGACAAGACAGTTGAATTCCACTGCTGTCGCCGCCCTCGTCATGACGACCCCAGGTGACAACTTTTCCGTCACGAGTGACTGCACAGAAGGCCATCGCAGTCTTAGCAATGAATTGGATGTTCTTGAGCTGATCTTGAATGTCTTCGTGTCACCGCCATGAGTAAGAGTGCCCCAAGAAACAACTGATCCATCTTCCAAGAGTGCAGCAAATGCAAAATCATTCGACTGGATCTCAGTCACTGCACAAGCCGTCTCGACATCCGTCGGACGCACTCCAAAGAAACTGGGGCTATCATTTCCTCCCCAAGCAGCGATGGTGCCATCTTCACAAATCGCGGCAAAGGATGTCCGCGTAGCTGCCAAATGCAGCACCTTGCGGCCAAGCAAATGCTTGTCCTTATGCATGTTGGAACCGGCAAGAAAGCTGCCCCAAACATGCACCTCACCAGAGGAATTGAGCGCGGCAAATGAATCTTTTGTGGACTGAATCTGCTTCACATTCTTGAGCTTTGCCACATCTTCTAAATAGGTCAAGGTGTCCAAACCTTCCAGATAGAATCCCCAGCTTGCCACAGTTCCATCTGCCATTAAAGCCGCAAAGGCATTATCAGAGGATTGAATCTGCTGCACATTCCTGAGACGATCTTGAACTGCACTGCTGTCAGCACCACCTTCGGGATCGCCCCAAGTTACAACTGATCCATCTGCCAAAATGGCAGCAAATGCTGTAAAAGATCCTTTAATCTGCTGAACATTCTTCAATTGTCCTTGAGCACTACGGGAGCTGCCACCAAATCTTGAATGTCCCCATGCAATGGCTGATCCATCCTCCAAAATGGCAGCAAAAGCATAGGGGTTCGATGCAATAGCCCGGACGGGACAATGAAAGTCTGGCACGGGATGTTCGTCAAAGTTAAAAATGCCTCCCCAATGCACAACTGATCCATCTGCCAAAATTGCAGCAAAACCTTCAGCATTACCGTGGATTTCCTTGACATTCTTTAGCTGGTCTTGGACCGCAGAGCTGTCACCACCCTTGTCAGGTTTTCCCCATGTCACCACTGACCCATCTGCCAATATGGGAGCAAATGCACACCAACCGGCTGCAATAGTTTGCACGTTCTTGAGCTGAGCTTGGACTGCAGAGCTGTCGCCACCTTCATTATGCATTCCCCAAGAGATGACACCACTGCCCGGGCAAAACATAGCAAATGCGCCTTCTGTGGCCACCACCCTTGGCTGGATCACAATTCCTGTGAAATCAGGTCCAAGAGGACACACAGGTTGTGTAGGATCCACCATGCCTCCATCTGCAGTCACAAGCCTCAAGAAGGATGTGTTGAAGTGCTCCTGTGCCAGCTCCCTTAACTCTCCAGCTGTGATGCTATCCTCCACCTCAAATGTGTGACTGCGACCAGATGCCAGTGTTACACTGATCTTTGCCAGCTGCACTGGAGCTGCGGCCTCAGAAACTTGATGTGCCAGCTGCACTGGAGCTGCGGCCTCAGAAACTTGATGTGCCGCTGGCCTCTTCTTTGTAGAAGCTTGATTTGCTGGTGGCCTTTTCATTGCAGAATCTTGACGTGCCGCTGGCCTTTTCATTGCAGAAGCTTGATGTGCCGCTGGCCGCTTCATTGCAAAGCTTGACACCTATGATATCACATTATGATGATGTAATGTCATGTGATATGACATTATGAATTTGATGTGGCGTGATATGACGATGTGATATGATATTATGAGATATGGCATTCCGATGTGATGCGGTGTGATATGACGATGTGATGTGATATGATGTGATACGACATTCTGATGTGATGTGGCGTGATGTGATGTGATGTGATATGATGTGATATGACATTCTGATGTGATGTCAAATGTTCAATTGGTTCCTGACTTTCCTTGAGAAAAGGAGTCTATCACGAATGAGAAGTTCCGACCATTCCATGACCACTATCATTTGGGCATTGTTGGTCTTGCAGCTGTATTTTCAGCACAGTTTTCCAAAGTTTTTCTTTTCCCCACCCTGGTCACACATGTCACTGTTTGTCCTTTCAGCATCCAAACAATTTTTCAAGGGGGTAGTCCATGAGCAACCCTGATCCACAATAGTATGTTTGTTTTGGGGGCCCACTATTGTGCCCAGCTGCTTCCTGAGGTGTTTTTTTTCAAACATTCCCTTTACATGTTTCTTTGCTAAAGCTTTTTTCTTTTACTTTCTTAATTTCTTTCACTTGAAATTATCAGAAATGCTCAATTTCCCAAAATATATGATGCCTTATTAAAACCACAAAAAAAAAAAACGCACTCAAACATTTTTTCAAGGGGGCAGTCCATGAGCAACCCTGATCCACAAAGTATGTTTGTTTTGGGGGCCCACTATTGTGTCCAGCTCCTTCCTGGGGCGATTTGTTTTTGAAACATTCCCTTTACCTTTTCCTTTGCTAACGCTTTTTTCTCTTACTTTCTTAGTTTCTTTCACTTGAAATTATCAGAAACGCTCAATTTCCCAAAATATATGATGCCTTCTTAAAACCCCAAAAAAACGCACTCAAACAATTTTTCAAGGGGGCAGTCCAGGAGCAACCCTGATCCACAATAGTATGTTTGTTTTGGGGGTCCACTATTGTGTCCAGCTGCTTCCTGAGGTGTTTTTTTTCAAACATTCCCTTTACCTTTTCCTTTGCAAAAGCTTCTTTCCCCACCTGCCAGGTGAGGGTTGTTAGATTTTATCCGAGCTGTTGTCCTCCTCCTCGTCCTCCTCCTCCTCCGCCTCCTCCTCCTCCGCCTCCTCCGCCTCCTCCTCCTCCTCCTCCAGCCTCTCCAGTGTGCACTGCTGGACCTCAACCTGGGACCTTCCCACCTCAGTTTTCCGCTGTACTTCAACCTGGGACCTTCCCAGCTCAGTGTGCACCGCTGGACCTCAACCTGGGACCTGCCCAGCTCAGTGGGCACCGCTGGACCTCAACCAGGGACCTTCCCAGCTCAGTGTGCACCGCTGGACCTCAACCTGGGACCTGCCCAGCTCAGAGTGCACCGCTGGACCTCAACGGATGCCAGGTAGAATGTCAGATAGAATGCCAGAAGATATGCCAGATAAAGTGCCAGAATGTTTGCCAGATAGAATGCCAGAAGATTTGCCAGAAGATGGGATGTCGATGAATTTCTATGGGATTCCTATGGGGTTTCAAAAGGATGTCTATGGGATTTCCATTGGATTCCTATGGGGTTTCTAATATTTCTATAATGTTTCTATGATATTTCTATTGGATTTCTATGTAGTTTCTATTGGATTTCTATGTGGTCTCTATTGGATTCCTGTGTGATTTCTATTGGATTGCTGTAGGATTTCCAAGGTATTTCCATGATGTTTCTATGATATTTCTATGGGATTACTATGGGAATTCTTATAAGTTTTCTTTGTGGTTCCTATGCTATTCCATGTTATATCTATGATCTTTCGATGGGATTTCTGTGGGATTCCTATGTGATTTCCATGATATGTCTATGATCTTTCTATTGGATTCCTACGATATTTCTATGAGATTCCTATGGGGTTTAAAAAGGATTTCTATGGTACTTCTATGATATTTCTAGAGGATTTCTTTGGTATTTCTTTGGGAATTCCATGGGGTTTCTTTGGAATTTCTATGGTGGTTATATGATATTTCTATGGGGGTTCTATTGGATTCCTGTGGGATTTCCATGGTATTTCTATGATATTTCTTTGGGACTACTATTAGATTTCTATGCGATGCCGATGGTATTTCTATGGGATTCCTATGGGGTTTTAAAAGGATGTCTATAGGATTTCCATTGGATTTCTATGGGATTTTCACGATGTTTCTATGATATTTCTATAGAGGATTTCTATGGGATTTCTAAAGGGATGCCATGGGAATTCTATGGTATTCTTATGGGATTTCCATTGGATTCCTGTGGGATTTCTATGGTATGTCGATGATGTTTCTATGATATTTCTATGGGGTTTCTATTGGATTCCTGTGGGATTTCTATTGGATTCCTGTGGGATTTCCAAGGTATGTCCATGATGTTTCTTTGATATGTCTATGGGATTACTATGGGAATTCTTATGGGAGTTCTTTGTGGTTCCTATGCTATTCCATGTTGTGTCTATGATCTTTCTATTGGATTTCTGTGGGATTCCTATGGGATTTCCATGATATTTCTATGATACGTCTATGGGATTACTTTGGGATGTCAATTGAAGTAGGTTGAAATCAATTGAAAACAAATTCAAACTAAATTGAAATCAATTGAAAATAAATTGACAGTAAGTTGGCACCAATCGAAAATCAATTGAACGTAACTTGAAATCAATTGAAAATCAATGGAAAGTCAATTGAAGCCAACTGAAAGTAAATTGAAATCACTTGAAAGTAAAATGAAAGTCAATTGAAAGAAAATTGAAATCAATTGAAAATAAATTGAAATCATTTGCAAATCAATTGAAAGTAAATTGAAATCAATTGAAAATCAATTGAAAGTAAATTGAAACCAATTGAAAATCAATTGAAATCAAATGAAAGTAAATTGAAATCAATTGAAAATCAATTGAAATCAATTTGAAAATCAATTGAAA
>Ga0126342_10008193_pt1 | contig 18702 bp, 20 predicted proteins | sample Cyp1metagenome_FD_92528 | JGI IMG/M metagenome (GOLD analysis project Ga0126342, IMG submission 92528) | Coral microbial communities from Lord Howe Island, Old Settlement Bay, Australia - Cyphastrea 1 metagenome | ecosystem: Host-associated > Invertebrates > Cnidaria > Coral ...
AACCGAAGTCATGGCATGGCGAGTCCCAAGACATTGTGAAACCAAAAGAAAGCAATGGGGGGTCACAACCACTCAGATTTAGTGAGAGCGACCAACCCCTGGCAGGTATCTGAGCAAAAGGCTGTTCCAAACCACCAACCAGTTAATGTGTCCCATGGTATTCCTGTTGACTACAATATTATATCCTATAATATACTATAAGAATCTCCAAAGGTATAAGCCTCATATATACCCAATGAACAGGGGCATGATTTTTTTCAATGGCTCACATGAACATTATAGGAGCAGAACTCGACAATTACCAAACATTAAGCTGCGAAAAGGACTCAAGGGAAACCCCTCACAACTGGCTGGGGCGTGCAGTGAACACAGTGGCTTCAACCCTTCCCAAAAAACAATTAAGTGGAAGGAATCATTTTTCCAAAGCAGGCATGCAAGGATTACTGATTACTGGTGGTTGCACCAGCCCCTGAAGAAATATGCTTGTCAACGGGGATCATCATCCCATTTTGAGGTATGGATTTGTTGAAATTGTGTGAAACCAGCAATCAACACGTTCCCTCTACCAAGTCTTTTCCACCGCAAGATCACCCTGGTGTTAGTTGAGGACTGAAATTCTCCCTATGAAGGTAGTCTGAGAGGTAAAAGTGTTCACGAATTCCACTTTGATACTTGTACACAGTACTCATCATTGCTACTTGAATGGACAATTTTCGCTCATTAGATACTTAATGTTGATGGGTGCATTGTGATGGCTGATATGCTCAGGACTGGCACAGCCTTCAAATTTCTTGGTAAACCATCCGAGCCCTCTAATCTTTGATGGTTGCTGGTTATACCCTTATGTTTTCTTGCTTCGAGTCTCCAATATTTATTGAATACACACACATCTCTCTCTCTCTCTCTCAAATCTCCAGCTCAAGTTGTGAAGGTGCGCCTGAGCACCCAACTCCTGCAGCAAAGCTTTGACTTCAGCTGACGAAGTGGATGCCATGTCATAGTGGATCCTCAGTTGAAGCCGGCTGCAAGCCATGGGGGTTTAACGGATTCAACCTGGGCTTGTGCAATGGTATTTGTCACCTTTCAAACAGGATGCTGCCCCCCAGTGATGTGAATGTTGGTTTATAAATCCCATTAACTACGTATAGTTATATCTAGCATAAACCAATTAAATCATGGTTTTGGATGTTCCCCAACTGGAAAATGTGACCCGTAAAACCGCGCCATGGGCTGGTGGAAGCCACTGGCGCCTGGTCACATCCCATTCGGTCCAAGTCTCCATCCATCCCTGTTGATAAGATGCCTTCGCAGCATGGTCACAGAGGTACCGCTGCGGAGCGCCAACAAGCAGTGCACGCCCAGCAAGCCCACATACAAGGCCAAGGCCTGAAGGATGGTGAAGGGGATGATAAGAGGATTCTCCTTAAGACTCTGGGTCTGAGAATGGAAAGATTTCACACCAAAAACATGACTTAATCTGAATGGGAACTATGAAGATAACCAGCTGATTCATGAGGATGTGATGGGGATAGTACCGGTGCATGCGGAAGACATATGGAGTAGTTGGGGTTCTATATCTTGAGAAAAGAATAGGTTGATCTGAAACCTCACCGGCCGATCAAGCCAAAGAAAAAAGTATGCAGATTCACCTGATGTATTTGGCCATGTCACCCGCAGAAAGGGAATATTTACCTAGAAGCTTTGTTCTCATGAACAAGATCCTTCAGAAGGAAGCCACAAAGAACAGGAAGACTGCAGAAGAGATATTTCAGGAGCGGGGACAAATATCTGGGCAAATCATCATAATGCACCCGAAATCTGTGGATTTCTTCCACAATCACAATGGGGTTCGGTCGGGTTCGGTCAGCCAGGAAAGCGTTGCAGGAAACGTAGCTTTCCTGCTGCTGCTGTTTTCCGTAAATTCCAATCCCACTGATGGCTTCTAAGAGGTGCAGCAGCACCATGTTTCATGTTTAATAGGTAAATAAATGTAAATCATCTACACATGGGCAACTTTGGATAGCCATGCTAGATATGTGACATGGACGACTTCTTGGACATATCGTCCCACTAGGGTTGCTGTAAGGTATATGAATGGTTTGAAAGGAAATAGTATCTGGTAGAGTATGGCCCCAGCCCAAATAGTTACGTTGCTTTAATCCACTAGGCAAATTCTATGGTCTATGGTAGATATATCAAACTAGTTAGAGACCTGCATTGTAGGTGGTTTCACGTCATACCAAAACTATGAAAATCCATTGCAATCACCATCCTGCAAAGGATGGAAAAAGAACATGCTTTCAATCACCAACCGAATGAGCGGTGTATCTTCTGTTCATCCCCATGACTATCCATTGTGAACAAAACATGTTATTCCTGGTCCAATCACAACTAAATTGTATAACACCACTTATCATATTACCATCTGGTTGGTGGTTTTAACCATCTTGAAAAACATTAGTCAATGGGAAGGATGACATCCCATAATTATATGAAATGGAAAATAATCCAAATGTTACCACCAACCAGCCATTAAATGACATTTTCCATAGTAATTTCCATAGTTTTCCCCTGAAATCGCCGGCACCTCGTCCCAGTCCGTGCTCCGAGCGGAGGAGGTGAACGTCTGGACGCTTCGAAGTGGCGCGCAGCACAGGTCGCGAAGACCTTGACCGATCCCCTGCGAGGCGAGGCGGCAAGTCGTCACCGAGTGACCTGGAGAAAATATATAAATAGTTATAAACATCTATAGATATTAAATATAGAAACTATCTAGTTATAAACTATCTAGTTTATTTATTTATAGATTTGGCAAATCATGGAACATCTATAAATAGTTATAAACATTGCCAATGAGCCAGATACCCTGCAAAAAATGACCAATTCTTTGCTGGTGAGTATATAGATATTCCCATTAATACCAAAAGACTAGTTAGGATTAAAGTATCCATGTAAGATTGACCTAGTAAATTTACCCCCAAAAAAAAACCATGGTGTTTGAAAGTTTGACCCAGATTTTTTCTTTGACCCATCTATGGTTACATCATGCCAAAATACCAACCGCCCCCTCCGAAAAAGATGCTGGTCTTTCAACCAGCCCGCCTGGCAGTAGTGGCAACAAGTAGGCCGTTGGTGAGTTGATGGCACTTTCAATACCTCGCCGCTCTAACTGGCTTTTGAAAACCAGCCAGGTTGGTCACCCTGCAGTATCCAGATGTATGCTGTAAATTGATGTAAATTGCCTAGAAGCAACCCCAAAAATATGGAAAAGTATAGAAAAGTCAAATCCTATACTGAATAACTTACATGCAGTCAATTACTAGTCTATCTGTTTGATTCTGTTTGGGGGTTGCAATACATGACAACACCACAAATTGGTGCTGGTAGGGAGGAGAAGTTTCTTTCGGCCACTCAAACCCTTGCCATATTCTCAACCAAAATCTGCAGACCCAGAGTCTGAACATTGGCACTCGGTCAGAAATGTATTATAAATTATATCATATATATATATACATACACACACTAATTCTATATAATTCCCAATGCATCCCCCCCCAAAAAAAAAAATGGGACCACTGTTGCTGGTTTCCCGATGTTTCCCGAACTCCGGTCATGTCCGTGTCTGTGGCCGCAAGCGAGGGGCGAAATTCTCGTCCTTCCAAGCCATGTGGCTGGCCAGGGTGCTCCCCTGCCATGCTAAATTCAGCAGGAGCAACCAACCACCTTGGCTGCCAGGCGTGAAAGGTCAATTTTGCTGGGGAAATCCATAGGAATCATGAGTTTTACCCCCAAATATCTCCAATCATCAAATAAAGGGGCTTCATATAAATTTGGTTGGTGGTATACCTACCCCTCTGAAAAATATTAGTTCGTCAGTTGGGATGATGACATTCCTATATGGAAAAAAAAAGTAATGTTCCAAACCACCAACCAGAAATTATCCAATCACCCAATACTACAACATTCTATGACAATGGGATTTGAAGGGGCCAAGACAAGCGCAGAAGGAGAACGAACAGCCAGTTGGAGTTACAAGATGTTTGTAGGGATAGGCATCAAAAAGAAGTGAGAAATGCAAATCCTGCCAGCCAGAAAGGAGACAAAACTCAAGTGGTGTCATGTTCATACATGACAGAAACATGGAGCATAGAAGTTACAAGCAAACGCACATATTAAATTGATAATCGCCGCCCACGAGGCCCTAAACAAAATGGAAAATACCAACATCAAACCAACAAATTCTGATTTCAAATCAATTCAAATCAAATTATGTAGATTATCTTCTAGTTCCACACTCCATATATCTTCATATTCTAGTTCCATATCACAAATCATCCAACACACTCCCAGATTGCTATAAGTCTTCCAAAGCTCGGCCATCAACGCATCAACGCCCGGTCAACTCACCGCGCGGCTCAGCAGGATCCAGAAGAGAATGGCTGCTGCGGAGATGTGCCATGGCCGGGAGCCAGCCATCTGGAAACTGGCCGAGGAAAAGACCTGCGCGGCTCAGCGGAATCGCTGGGGTGGTTATATTTTTTACGTTTGAGTTCGAGGGTTGATGGATGTTTAGGGTTGATATATGTGATACCCTTTGGTTGTGACTAAAATAGCCAGAGGGTATAGATGGTCCATAGAAATAGATGGTTTACCTATTGAAAATGGTGATTTTCCATGGCTATGTTAAATAACCAGATGGTATATATGCAATGTGATATATCTATAGTTGATATCAGTTGATGCTGTTTTTTTGGAGGAACACAGATGATGGATTCAAAAAGAAGTTACTATGTACCATTTTGAACTATTAGGATTTGTGGGGTGGATCACTAAGTAACTAAGTAAACCAACCATACATGATATATGGGTTAAAAATCTCATAAATATTCCATATATACATACGCATGTATGTATATATATATATATATATACACAGTATCATATATACAGATAAATAGATAGATAGATAAATATACTATAATAATGTTATTAAAATAACTCCACACCTCTCAATGGCGTTTTCACCGCGTTTTCGTCTCTCCCGCCTGCACGTTGAGACACTCGAGCTGCCGCAGGATGGCGCTGAAGAGCGTCAGATGCGTCGTGGCGCAGATCAGCTCCTCCGGAGGGCCCTCCATGCGGACCACGCCTGGTGAAGTCACGTCTGACTGGTGAAACATGGCGGCCCAAGCTATGGGAATCAAACAAGTGGCAATGGGAAATCCCCTAAAACATGGGAATATCATGGGTTTTTGGACTCTAGGTCCCTGCAACTGAACATATTGTTTGAAACATCCAGTTCCATGTTCATTTGATATGATACGGATCATGATGATTGAAAAATGATAGTTGATGACACATGGTGATATTATGATATGATATGATATGATATGATTTGATGATGATGATGATAAATTCATCCCAACCTCTCTAAAATCATCATGTGTAGAAGCGAAAATTTGCTGTCCCAATGAGATAATCTTTCCAGCTGAAAGGAATTGCGACCAAACGGACGATCGTCGCACATGGTGACTGTCCAAGATCAATGGCAAGCTTCGGTTTAGGTATGAGGTCAATGACATAGGAAATAAGAAAGATATGTAGCACCCCTGGAGCACTGGATCTTTGTGCATAACAAAGATCAAATTGGTCAAAGGTCAATGCGGCATCATACTTCCAAACTCGTTACATGCATCCTTTAGACACCTCCGAGCAGCATGGAGCAATCTTTTCCCCGTTCAATGCCCAGGTTTCTGGTAGTGTAAATCCATGTAAATCCCTCATTGCAAGACATAAGCCACCCAGTTATATTGCTTTATACATGTTTATACCCATGTTTGCCAATCTATATATATGACTTTCCCATTCCATACTTTTTACGGGAAAAATCTGGCTGGCCCTGGCCCGGCACCTTCTGTGGACCATTGCTTCTCCGTCTCGTTCCAAAAGACGCAAGTCCAGGTCTCCAAAGGCCCAGAGGTCGCGGTCGAAGGTCTCAAGGTGATCAGCACCGGGTCTTCCAAGTCGCGGATCTCAGACCCAGGTTTCCGCAGGAAGAGTTCACCCAGAACATTCGAGAGCAAAATCCTAAACAATCCGAAACCATAGGGGATTTTTTTAGGATTTTGGGGATGAAAAAGGTTGGGACTCTCAAATTTCAAAGGTGAAGTTTCCAAAGTTCTGCCGTGCGATTTCACACATGGAGATGTAACAAATGGAGAGATGCAACAGCAAAGTCGACGGATTGAGCCAAAACTGCCCTGCTAGCGTCCTGAACATGGCAGGGACTGAGTAGATTGGCCATCCCAGAAGTGGAGAGCCAGCAGTGCATCTACAAATTCCAGCCCATTTTTGGCGGTCAAAAACCATTCAAAACGCAGGGTTCCAAGATAGCTGGATGCTCATCATTCCCAGATATTCCCCACAATACTTCACCAAATTGACCATCCGTCAGCTCTATGCATCTCAGCCACCACCAGTGGTGCTCCATCGCTGCCATACACCGCCACTCGCGCCATGGGCGAAAACGTCGCCGTTTCTTCGCCGCCGTCGCTCGTGCTCCCCAGCGGCGCGGCCTCCGGCGCGGCGCCGGGGGTGGCACTCTTGAGGGCGGCGACCACCACGGTGAGGGAGCCACCGGCCTGGCGTTGGGAGGTTGGGAGGTCACGCCAGGTGAAGCCCCAAAATAGCAGCAGGCTAGGTAGGCAGTGAATTCATCCCGCTTAATCCACAAAAATGTTACTCTCCAGATCTATATGATCTATCCAGGTTTTGACTCTGACCCATCTGAAACATGAACATGTCGAACGAACTCCGGATCGCCTTGTCCACCAGGCTGCTGGGAATGGAGCAAGACACATCGCCTCAGTTGTGGGCCATTTTTTGGGTGGGAATGTTTTTAAGAGTTTTGATTCGTATTGATCATTATTTAGTGTCTGAAAATGGTTGTGTTTTTATATACCCCCCCATGTTACGGCAATGTTCATGGGTAAGAGCATTGATAGTACATCACCGTACCCAGCTTTCAGATAAACCAGTTAAAAACTTAGTAGGATGTTCTCCGGGTGAAACACCGAATTAGCTGTTCACACTGATCTTCCTGCACGTCCCAAAAAAAATCGCTACCCGTTCACCTATACCATTTACCATCAGTTACTGCTCGCAATTTCCTCAGCTTCGGCCGGCTTCGGCCCAAGCCACTCATTCCCTGCCACTCCACTGGCAGATAGACCGCGGTGTCATCAGCGCCCAGCGCTGATACGGGCGCCACCAGTTGCTGTGCCATGATCATGGCCGTCTCCGACTCGCGAATCACCTGAGAGATGTGCCATGAGTCGGAGCCTTAAAAAGTGGATGGGATATGTTGAGCAAACTGTTGAAACAATTCTTAAACGAACATGTTGTGTTTTGTCAGGTATTTTCTAATTTGTACATAGTACTATAATAATGGGTTCATATATTATTGGTTTTTGTACGTTTATGTACCATGTTGGCCCTACAATGACGATCCGTGCATGGTATTTGTCGAACAAATTGGACTTATCAATGAATCTGTGGAGCAGGTGAACCAACAAACTCTGAGGCGTGACAAGGTCGACACGATGACCTGTACCAAATGGCAACTGCAACACTGTAGTTGATGATGTAGTTATTAAATAGGCTAACCCAATGTTATTCATTCATTGCTATTCTCAATAGGGTGATACTCCGGTTCCAAATCACGCTGGGTTAACACCAGAAAACATATTGGCGTAGGAACTGCATGCGAACCAACAACTGGAAAGGGGCACCCCCCGAAAGAAAACCAAAGGTAAATCAAACCCATCAAGACAACCAGCTGGATTGAATGGCACCCATTGTGGAGGGTAAGGATGTTGCAATATATCCAAATCCGACCCGCTTGCAAAATGACAAGCTTGGCATTTGGTGATCCCGTGGTGAAATCTGGCATATTTTGGAATGTTTTACGGATTTGGGTTTACCACACTAATATACTACTATTAATCCTGGCAATGAAATCCGCCCGCGCCGAAGGTGCCGAGGCGTGATACTGTAGTTTAGGAGCGGAAACAACCGGACAGATCTGCCAGACTGGTACAGTTTCAGCATGCTTCAGCTGGTGGGGGCCGTGTTCGCCCGGGCGAGCCGCCAAAAGTCACTTCGGCCCAACTTCCAAGATTGCGCAACTTGGCCCCAACTTGGACCCATTTGGGATATGGCTTCAACATGGGGACATAGCCGGCCCAATGCGAAATCCTCAAGACGCCCGTTTTCATTGATATTTTCCACGTTTTCTTGCTATCGCTGACGCTTCGTTTGAAGCAATGTTTCCCATGTTGTGTCTCCATTGGGCCCAACTTGGTGTGAAGCTGTGGCCAAAGGGCCCCAAGTTGCGCCAGGATGGGCGTGACTTGGACTTCCATGTGCATCACATGGCTTAACATGGCTTCAATTTGGGGCCCATCTGGGTCGATTTGGGCCCAACTTCAGCGCCAACTTGGGCTCCAGTTGGGTCCAAGATGGCGCAACTTGGGCCCAAGTTGGGCCGAGTCGAGTTTGGCTCCTGTCCCAAGTTGGGCCAAACCAGGCCAATTGCGCGAAACTCAATGCAAAACGCTGAAGACTTGCATTTTTTACCACTATTTCCAACATTTTTTGGCTTTGATGGGGGTTTGTGCAAGGCCATGCTGCCCACATCGGGCCTGTCTTCGGCCCAACTTCTGTGGCAGATGCCCCCACACAAACCAAGTTGCGCACGTTAACTTGCGTCCAATCGTGCCCACGTTGCGCCATGTTGGACCCCAATTGGGCTTAAGGCCAACTGGCCCGAGTTCGGCGCAAGTTGGGCCCAAGTGGCCTCCTGTTCGGCCCAACTTAAGGGCAAGAATGCCAAGTTTGACCCCAGTCGCACACTCCTTTCCTCTCTATTATGTCCAATTCTCTGGGTGCGGTCGGTTCTCGTCGCGAAGCGGCTCGAATATGATGTACACTTTATCAAAATAAATCTATATATGAAAAACGAACTTGTACCCAGCCAAAGCGCCTGTGTGTCCATGTTCGTCAACATCTCCGAGATGATATCGTCGATTACTTCGTCCATGGATGCGTTGGTCATGTCCATCTCCGTTCGCGTGGCTGTGGTCGTGGCGGTCTCTGTCGTTACCGTGGTGACAGTTGCGGTGGCGATGGTTGTGATAGTGGTGCCGCTGGTGCTGCTGGGGCTGGTGGTGCTGCTGCTGGTGACGGTTGTGGTAAAGCTGGTCACAAATGCAGTGGTCTGGACCACTGAAGTGATGGACCTGGTGCTAGTTGCAGTCGTACTGATGGAGGTGGCACTTGCAGCAGTGCCTGAGTTGTGGCTGGCAGCAACTCTTGTTTCAGAAAGTATACCGGGTAGCCTCTGCTGATCCGATCTGGAAATGGCAAATCACCATTGTTTTTACGTCAATTTATCAAGTTGCGACATCCTACATCTCTAGTCATCTCTGCTGGAAATTTCCCCATCCTTGATGGCTCCCCAAAGACCCACCCAGCTTCAGGTGCTGAGAGTTGTCGTCGTATTGGAGACGCTGCTGCTCGATGTGATGGTGCCACTCGTGACGGTGCTGCTGGTGCTGCTGTTGCTGGTGCTGCTGCTCTGGGTGCTGCTTGTGGTGGTGCTGGTCCTCGGCTGCATGTGACCTTAAGTAAACATATTGTATACAGGTACAGTAAATGTCATATAGTGAATCGTGTAGTTTTATATATGTATATGTATACATCGTCTTAATAACTATATGCAAGTCAGCATTTCTGCCCCAAAATATATCATTGAGCCCCCTACATTCAGGTAGATATTGCAAAAACGTTGCTGTTGCATTTCAGCCCGGTCTCCCACCCCCTGCATTTCAGCCCGATCGGCCAACTTGGATGTGCAAGTCAGGCATTGCAAACATAACCATGTCACACCCCATCTATGTGTTCTCTATATATATATACTAAACTAAACTAATATATTGGATTCCTCTTGGAAACTGGATAAGGATTCACAACTAGATACATATGAAATGGCTTTGAACATATAATTGACAAATAATAAATAATCAAATTTCCTATTCACAAGTATCTCGTCTGAGGTTCCATCGTCTTTTTTCATGGAAAAGCCACCATTGCTACATCACTAAGGAAACCATAGGTTTTCCACATCCTTTTCTATGTTTCCAGGGTATCTTCCCTCCCAAATCCTCTCCAACCACCGCCGGGGCTCCAAGTTCGGTTGTCACTGCCCGGACACAGACCGCAGGACACGGGACAAAGGTCTGCAATTTGCATGTCATGGTCTAAGTCGCTGATGAAGGAGCTGCACTCCCCCTGGCGCTGGTGGCAGAAATGGTGATTTTTCGTGGGTTTCAATGGGATTTAGGTGGCTAAAGAACCTAAAACCCGTTTCCAAAACAGGTTACCTATAAACAGATTCAATGGGAAAAACCAAATGTAGTAGCCTATGTTGGCAAAGTTGGTTACTTCGCTAGACTGTTAACAATTCATGGTGGATTGAATCATGATTATATCAAACTAGTTGGCTTTATAAGCCAAGAAACATTTCATTTCACTGGGGGAGCACTGCCGAGGTTCCAGGGAACCATTGGCTCAGGCGGGTTCACCTGAAATTGCTGATCAATAAACAAACAAACATATAGGTGACATCAAGTCAGCAAACTAAACATGGCTTTCCTGGCACATCCAAGAAAGTCCCACTGACTAGAGGTGACTAGTCTGCCAGGTACCAACCACTTGAATAAGGGTCAAACATGTTAGCCTTGATCCATGTTCCAACCGCAAACTCAGAAATTGATGAATAAGTGGTTAATAGTGGTTAATAGTGGTTAATAGTGGTTAATAGTGGGAAAATAGTGGGATAATAGTGGGATACCCTCTGGTTATTTAACAGTTCGCCCTGGAAAATCACCATGCTATTAATAGGTAAACCATCTATTTCTATGGACCATCTATACCCTCTGGCTATGTTAGTCATAACCAGAGGGTATATACATAGCTGGAGAAATATGTGGAAAACATCATCGAACTATCATCCTGGTTCTGCATTTTTCGGCATCATGTTTGAGGCTTTGCTGTATCTCTTGAGCAATTTGTTAGCTTAGGTATCTGTATATTCCACCATTTTTAAGGCAACAAAAAATGATGGATTCTCCAAGATGACCGTTAAGTTAAAACCCTTGTTATTCGATGGAATGATCATCAACTCATGACTAATGATAATCAGTTAATAACAGATTATCCAACTAATGATAATTCAATGGATTGGTTTAAGGGAAATTCTTAACCGGAAACCACGGTTTTTACCATCAATTTTTTGGGGTTTTCCTGTAAATTTTCCCATCATCCAATTCTATGAATAATGGACTCTATCGAATCTCCTATGTTAGTCCAACTTTTCAACCTTTTTAGGTTCCTATCATTTCCTATCCATCCAGACCCTCACCTCCTGGAAGAAATCCTCACAGATCTCCGCAGCGACGCTGTTGCTGGGCTCCGTTCGGTTGCAGTCCTGGCCGCTTTGGGGGAAGAACACCAAGGATTGATGCCAACATCCTCTAAATCACATTGAATAACTATGAATAACTATAAATAACTATGATTAACTATGAATAAGTATAAATAACTATGATTAACTATATGAATAAGTATAAATAACTATGATTAACTATGAATAAGTATAAATAAGTATGAATAACTATATGCATAACTAATGAATATCTGGAAAGCATTGAAGGGTCTAATCCAGAATTTGGCTGGTACCTTTCAAAAATAGCCCAACTCGGTCCGATCTCAGGCCCCACTGCAGAATTTTTGGTGATCTCAAAAAAAGCCCGAAAAATTGGGATCATATAAGGAACCTCCCAACTTTCATTTGGGTGTGTCTGAAAATAGTGTACCCCTAAACCCAATGGTGAATGATCATTATCCCTATTAAATGGCTATTTGTTTGGGAATATACCCTATTTTCAGACAAACCCATTTGTGAGATCACCATTCTTACATCACAATATTCCTCCAGAAAGAGCTTGAATCATCCATTTTGCGGCGTTGAAATCGCATGAAATCACCATTGTTTAAATCCCATGTTGGTGCAGATACTCATTCTTATGGGCCAAGTTTGCCTCTGGTTATTTAACGTAGAGGCCATCACCATGTTTGATAGGTAGAAGATCTTTAACGGGTGGTAAAAGATCATCATAAATCGTCGATAAATGAGCCATGGCATCCATAGCTACTACAAATAACCAAAGGGTAAACCATGATATGTACCCTCCAGTAAATTAACATAGACCCTGGCAGAAAACGGGGTTGGAAGACTAGTTTCCATTAAAAATTGGTGATTTTCAGGGTCCAACTGTTAATTTACCAGAGGGTACCATATGTTGGTCCTTTTTGGTCCATTGAATCCCAGTACATCCCATGAAAAAGGCCTAGTGTTGATGGTTCAGACCCCCATATGGAGGTTTCCTGAAATGCGGGTACCCCCCAAATCATCTATGTTAATAGGATTTTCCACTATATCCATTTTGGGGCTACCCTCTGGTAAACCACCATTTTAATGGGATCTAATGGGAATTTATGGGAATTTATGGTGGTTTAATGGGATCTAATGGGTTTTATCCTCTGGTAAACGTTTACATAACTATTGAACATCACCATGCTATTAATGGGTAAATCCACGATTTCGACTGGGTCATTTTCAATAGCTTTTTGTATGTTTACCAGAGGCTACATCATATTAAATCCCATTAAACCACATTAAACCACCATAAAATCCCATGAAATCCCATAAAACCACCATAAAATCCCATAAAATCCCATTAAAATCCCTCACATTTTTATCAACGCAACACCTCATATCCGAAGTCGTAGCGCAAAGCGCTGATTGCCAGGGGAAAAACGCCAGCGGCGCTGATGTGGCGCAGCTCGCGGCCTTTGATGTGGACTCGTGGAACTGTCCCATACCTGGCAGTTGAGATGATCTAAACGTGGCTTTTTCACCATGGTAATAAATCCGCATAAGTTGAGATGTAATCCCTACAACTATGGTATAATATATATATATATATTATAATATAATAATAATAATAATAATGATGATAATGATAATAATATATATATGTAATTATCATTAATTATTACTATTGTTATTATCATTATTATAGTATATAGTAATATATACATTTATGATTCTTGTATTTTTCACGCCATCCCCATTCAACATCCCCATCCTGGAATTGGCCGCCCAGGCGCTCGAGTTCATCTAACTGAACGAGCTTCTGACCATTCGTCCAGTTGATTTGCAATTCCCAGCAGTTCTCACAGACCTAAAATCGGCAATCCAGATCCGAAAATCATGGAAAATCATGGAAAATCATGGAAAATCATGGAAAATGATGGAAAATGATGGAAAATCATGGAACATGATGGAAAATCATGGAAGATGATGGAGGTTAAAAAAAATATATCCAAACAAATCATGGGGTGAAACCAGCCTCATGTGACATGGTGATTTAACGTGATTTAGCTGTCAAAAACCATAAAAAACATCATCCCATGGTGGCTTAACGAATGGAAAAAGTAAAATAAAAATCGACTCTGGAGCAAATTCAGCAAACGAATTGCAGACGTCGGATGGGCAGACTGAAGGTAAAGCTGAAATTCACGTGACAACTGCTTTCCTGTCTGAGTGACTTGGAAACATCAACTAAAAATACTAAAGGTTAGGGCAGTGGTCTTCGAAGTCTCGGCTTACAAGAACAGAATGCTTGACCCAAAGTTTTTGGAGCTCAAGAATCTAAGAACTTGCCGACAAATCTTAAGTTCTTTCAGGGAGCAAATCTCCTACAACTTCGCGAAACTATGCGAAACTGGTTTTCTTTGTTTTGAAAGCATTGCCAATCAAAACAAATCAAAACTATGAACTTGAAAGTCCAACGTAAGCTCTGACTTGGTCTGAAAATGGGGTAGCCCCAAATCCATCCAAATCCACCATTGCCATCATGTTTTGCCTATTGTTTTCATTTTCGGAGTGGTATACATGGGTATACCATGGTATACCCCATTTTCAGACACGTGCATTTGTTTCATCATTGACAACAAGTTGTCTCATCCGTGTTTTTTTTGCCTGAGCAGAATCGGAAAAGTTGGCTGCTGATGTAATTGGAATGACATCATCCAAGTCGGAAATATACAGATGGAAATAGAAGTTCGCCTTGTGGCAAGTTGTGACTGCGAAAAGAATCCCGTATTTATTGCTACAATTAATTCAGACATTCGATATACAACCTATCCACATTCGTATACAAGTATAGTCCATGATTCCATGATTGTCCATGATGGTCCAAACATGTGTAAATGTGATCCAACCATATCCAACCCAGATTCGAGTAACTTTGGGCTTTCATCTCCCCATATATAAAATTCACGTGATCCCGATGAGCCCAAGAAGGGACGGACATGGGCGAAACGGGGCGACACGTTTGAAACCACGAAACCAGCGACAGCAAAAACACGATAGCTACCCTCTGGTAAATTAACAGTTGGACCCTGAAAATGACCAATTTATAGTGGAAACTAGTCTTCCAACCCGTATCTGGCAGGGTCTATGCTAATTTACCAAAGGGTAACTATCCTGGCTTCAACCCCACACCGTTTGGATTGACATATGGAGGTTTCAATACCTGGCGGGGGTACCCCAAGTCACCATCTTTGTTTCAATACCAAGTCATGGCCGAATGACTTGGATGATTTTGGGGTACCCCGTTTTAGGACAAGCCCGTACATCGAATGAAACAAGAAATATGCTGACTATCAAGCACAATAAATCAACCATACGCAGCGCGACTCTATGCATCGCAGCGAGGTATAACCAAATTTTCATGGGGAAAGTGATCTGATGAATATCAAACCATTGGTTTGTTTGGAGTTTCCCTCAATTAAACCCCATCCGCATGATTATCACCACACATTTGGCATTATTTTTTGTTGGTTGTCGTTATTTGAATGACTTCTCAGGGGTTCCCAAGACATTTTTGTTTAGAGAAAAGTTGTCTTCCAACTCTCCAAAAAAAACAAAGTCGATTCTTTAGTTGGAGAAGGGTCGGTTTTACCATATCTATCTTATCTATCCTCCATCATGATCACCAAATGTTCAATCATTATTTTGCTTGATTTTCAGTTCTCATTTAGTTCTCCATGTTCAGTTTTCCCAAACCATTCCATCGATTCCCAACATTTCTCCATGTTCCGTGTCCAAAATCTTCCCAGATTTCCCAACCATCCGACTTTCCCAGCCCATCCCAGGTTGGTTTTTCCCCATCCCACCTCATTCCAGCGGTGATTTCCCCCATCCCAGCCCATTCTCCTGATTCTGCTGGCAGGTCTGACACTCACAGGCACAGCCCAGGTAGTCGTCCGGGAAGCTGCCACTGGTCAGGATGAACCCCGGCGTTTTTCCCGGCGGAAAACCGTCGCAGCTCGCATTGGAGAGGTCCAAGAGCCAACCGAAATCCCTGGGCGGCATGCAGATGGTGAGTCTTCTTAAGTCACTTTGGTATACTTTTTATATTGTTTGATATGAATAAATATATCATATCACTGTTGATATTTATATTTCTGTTATACTTGTAGTCATTTATCATCATTTCAAGTTTTGTGAATATATATATATATATGTATATAATATATCACTTTGATGATGTTGATGTGTGTTTACCCCACTTTGAGTTTCATTGATATCCGGTATCTTGCTATAAAAGTGATATTAATGCAGATTTTATTGATGAAGGTGTCATTCCCAAAATGGTGAATGTGTTGCAACCTATGTCTGTTCATGAGGTTTCTGGTGTGAAACATCTCAAACCGTCGCAATTTCATGAGAATTCTCCTCCAGCTGCCTCAGGTGTTCCGCTTCAAATGAGTTTGTCCACAAATGATCAGTATACCTTGAAGTGTAGCCATTCTAATGGGAAAAGGATGCAAAAGGTGATATTTATTTGACTTGACAAAAAAAACAAACGTGTTTGGTTTTTGCAGGCAACCCAACCTCCAGGCATGCTGCCATTAGTACACTGGTCATCGTTGAAGGGTTGTTCAATGGGGGTAACTCTTCTCTCGTCATGAAGCAACCAGTGCAACGAGGATAGCCTGCCTCAACGGAGCTGGAAAGGTGACTCGTGGCGCAGCACTTACGGCAGACAGCAGCAGGGCTAGCAGCCAGGGCATCAGCCCATGGCGCTGCGTCCGGCGGAGTTGGGTTGTTTGTCCATGGATTGCTTCGTCCAGTTTTTTCACGATTTAGACCTATCCCATGACGGATCCATGGTGCTGGTAGAAAAATGCTAACATGACTGGGTTTTTTGTTGATGGGATCCATGTCACATCATGTCACCATTTTTCTAGCAGCACCGTTAGGATCCTATGGCTATGGATTGGTGCTTTTTTATTGGGGGTAAACCATGTCTCCAGCAATCATCTCTGTATAGATCGGAGATTTTTTCGGGTAAACCATCGTGGGTTGCCAAGGTCCCAATACAAGACCACCCCTCTAGCCACTGTGGTCTGTCCAGCATGTCCAGCAGTGGTCCTTCGCATGTCTCCAAACTCCAGCCCGCCAGTGTCGTGGATTCGGCAAATAACAATGTGTGGTTTGGTCAATAATTGGATGCATAATAATAAACATGATGATTGAATTTGGAATGATACAATCTTAAGAACAAACAACAAATCTAATCTGGCAATGAAAACTCCGCTACTCTATCAAGTGATATGTCCTTTTTTGGTTGTACCATGTGGTACCTGTATGCAAATGAACGTTGGTCTTAATGATATCCTGGTATGCCTTATCCCCATCAGTGAAAAAGCCGCGCCTTCTTGGTAGAATACAGTATAGATCACTTCAAATTTTGATCTAAACACCCAAGCACTCTAGCAAATGATAAGAAACAAAAGACCTTGAACAAGCCTGCTTTGGTTTCCCTTTGGTTTCCCTAAAAAGGTTGTCAGATCATCCACAATTCTCTACATCCCCACCATGGGTGAAGTCGTTCACCCCAATTTTCTCTCTCGGTTACCTGCCAGAACGAGCTGGCATCAAAGTCAGGCAATAAAAAATGGGACCTTGGACCATGATATTCCTGTCGCAAATGACAAATTTGGGGGTCTGGTACTGATTTAAGAACATGAAAATTAGTTATTCATTCATCCAAGTGGATGTTCTAGATTTCATTAAGATGGTTTTGTCGAATAGTTCCCAAGAATCCATTGGTGTATCATCTGGATCCTTCACATGGACGCCGGCACCGACTGGCACCGGCACCGGCACCGGCACCGGCACCGGCACGGTTCCACCATGGTTCACCCTGCGCCTTGTCCAGGCTGCTTCTCTGAAAGATCTGCAGTTGGTGGGAAGATCTGTAGGAAACCTTTTTTTTTGGGGTGTGTAAAAACACCACGGTTTCCTGTAGGTGTTTCCTTAAACAATTCCGTTGACCATGCTAGGGTTGTAAAATCGTGAACGAAACCAGCCAGTATTACCATCTGGTTATTTAACATAGCCATGGAAAATCACCATGCTATTAATAGGTAAACCATCTATAAATGGGCCATGTTCCATGGCTATGTTAAATAACCAGATGGTAATATAGATGAAGTTCAGGGGCTGCAAACCATCAGAAGGGCGCAATGGCAGGGCTTTGGGAAGATGAGAACCGACTCGAGAGAGATTTTTTGGTTTTCAAACCAGCCAGGCACCAAAATCATCCATATAACACAGCCATGAGTTTCATGAGTTTCAAATCTCAACCCATACAGCACTTGCCAAAACATGTTTTTTTCTGCTGGGGGTTGCCCCATGATTTATACAACTGGTCAACGACAGAAAGCAGCTTGCAGGGCGCTGAACATCTCCATTAGTAGCATTCCCACCAGCTTACCCATCTGTAAAATCTACCCTCTGGTTATTCAACATAGCCATGGAAAATCACCATGCTATTAATAGGTAAACCATCTATTTCTATGGGCCATCTATACCCTCTGGCTATGTTAGTCATAACCAGAGGGTACAAGAAACATCAAGAAAGCCATGGGTTTTCACCATCCCAACGTTCATCCAACGTTCCAACGTTCCCACGATCCTTGGAAGTTGCGGCTAAAGCCTCAAGCCTTGTGGATGGGGCGTAAGGCATGGGCTGACTTCCCTTCTCTACAAGAAACCGCCAATGTTCCCATCATTAGGGTCATCTACAAATGGGAATAATTAATTGGCTTCGCTTTCTTCGATTGGTGAAACAAGTGGGATTCTCTCACCAGGGTGTCATGGTGAGTTATCACAGTTATGTTTCCACTGAGTCTGACTGCAGAAGCGAACCAAAAATCATCGCCTGAACTGCTTGGATTCAAAGTCTTAGCCTCGCTTAGAGGAATTTTGGAATTTTTTTTTGGTGGTGCACATGGCTTTTCTACAGGTCTAAAAAAAATATCTTCATGCCATGATAAACGAGGAATTAAAATATCCATGCATGTTTTTTCTTTTAAAATCTGGATCCTAAATTGCTAGTGTGCTGACCGTGCAACCCATGCGATCTGCAGATGACGGCCAAGATTCCACCTGATCAAGTTCGATGACATTGGAAAAACAGTTCTTTGAAAACTAAGCTGAAC
>Ga0126342_10008194_pt1 | contig 18702 bp, 15 predicted proteins | sample Cyp1metagenome_FD_92528 | JGI IMG/M metagenome (GOLD analysis project Ga0126342, IMG submission 92528) | Coral microbial communities from Lord Howe Island, Old Settlement Bay, Australia - Cyphastrea 1 metagenome | ecosystem: Host-associated > Invertebrates > Cnidaria > Coral ...
GGCTTGCCACAAAGATTCAGAAATGGTGTTCTGGTTGTGATGTTGCATTGTACAGAGCTATTTGCTACATAGATTCCACAAAATCCAGTTTGCTAACAGGCCATATCAATGATGATTCCGATGTTCATCGAATATTTCGTAGATGCAGACTTGTGTGGCAGCGTAGACGACTGCTACAGCACCTCCGGAGCGTGGATCCAATTATCAGGGAAAAATACTTCATTCCCTCTATGTTGGGTTTCCAAAAAGCAGACAGCCGTGTCTCGAAACACAACAAAAAGTAAAACTGTCGCTTTGGCAGATATTTTATTTCTATCTTTCGATTCATCAGTAAATTCGCTCTGCCATCCGTAAGTTACGGCAATCAACCCTTCCTATAGGTTACCGATTTTAAAATTTCCGCCACCGCCTTAAGCAATTTATTATATATATATTATTTAAAAATATTAAATATATATTATTAAATCTCAATAAAAAAAAAAAAAATAAATCAGAAAATACAAAATAATAAAAATAATTATATATATATATAATAAATATATTTAATTAATTATGAAAATCAAAATTTATTCTTATCTTAGAAATCGTATAAATAATAAAACCTCGGAATATTAATATCAAGCAAATAAAGGATATCCCCAATTAAAAGAAATTGTATTTTTAATTATCATTTTAAGGGATATATTTTTCCATTAAAATTAATTAATTTTGCATAAACCTAAAAATTATTTTATATATATATATATATTAAATAGGAATTATTTATGGATAGTTCCCCATATCTTTGTATGGGGTTCTAATTTTTTGCGCGATATCCGGTTCCTCCGTCTCCTCCTCCATCTGTCCGCCGTGCCCCTATTGTTCCTGCCTTGCAGTCTGCCGTTTACATGGCCGTCAGCCCCTCTAGCCGTCAGCCTTTGCGTCAGCCTTTGCTGTTCCAGGGTTGCAGCCTGCCCTTTGCCTGCACATAGACGCTGTTGTTAAGGCGTTCAAACCTGCCATTTGCCCTCTGTTATTAGGGCGTCCCTGGCCTAGCGCGCCGCGCGGCAGCTTCCTCGCGGTAGCTTCCACCCAGCCCTGGCCGTAAGCCCCTGCTGCTCCAGCGTTGCAGCCTGCCGTTTAGGGCGTCCCTGCCTAGCGCGCCGCGCGGCAGCTTCCTCGCGGCAGCTTCCACCCAGCCCTGTGACCGTAAGCCCCTGCTGCTCCAGCGTTGCAGCCTGCCGTTTGCCTGCATAGCCCTCTGTTGTTAGGGCGTCCCTGTCTAGCGCGCCTCGCGGCACTCGCGGCAGCTTCCTCGCGGCAGCTTCCTCGCGGCAGCTTCCTCGCGGCAGCTTCCACCCAGCCCTGTGGCCGTAAGCCCCTGCTGCTCCAGCGTTGCAGCCTGCCGTTTGCCTGCATAACCCTTTGTTGTTAGGGCGTCCATGCCAAGGGCGCCTCGCGACCGCTTCCTCGCGGCAGCTTCCACCCAGCCCTGTGGCCATAAGCCCCTGCTGTTCCTCCAGGACAAACCAAAAGTCTAGGCATATAGTCATATAGTTCGTTGAAGCTCGTATTGTGTTTCCGAAACTTGATACTGAATGTTATTTTAATTAAGGCAACAAACCCCTCGACAACTTTTAATCTGTTTGTTTCCAAGGTTTCCACTCACACCATAGAGATGTGCGAGAACTGCGAGCTTGAAGCAAATGGGGCTATGCAACTCTTAGGGCATGGAATGGCCTTGCCTAGAAGTACATCGGAGAATACAAAGATGTGGAAAACAATCGATGATGGATTTTCGGAAAGACTCTGGTAATCAGTCCCTGTCCAGAAAAAGTCCTGTGTATGCCCTAGCCAGCCGAGCCCCCTAAAGTTAGGGGGGTCGGCGGCACCCGGGCACTAGCCCATTCTATATTATATCTAACAAATTTATAGATAATAAAATTAGGTGGGAGGAAGGTGTATAGGTGACAAAATTGGGTATAAGGGCGGTATACGAAAAAATTGTCTGCGAAAAAATTATTTTTCTATGCGATAAATTAAGTAATAAAATGCAAGAAAAATATGCGTAAAAAGATTGTACGTAACCAAATTATGTATCATAAAATCGTATTTTAAAAAAATAAATTCCTTTGCAGTAAATGTCAGCAAGCGCCAAGAGGGATTCATTCTCAAATATATAAACATACACAAAATTATAATTAATCAAATAATAACAAAATATCAATACTCGGTTACACGGAAATATGGCAAAGGAAGTAAAAATAAAGATGTCAAGAGTGTAGAGATGTAAAGAAAGTAGAGATGTGAAGAGAGTAGAGAAGTAAAGAATATAGAGATATGAAGAATATAGAGATTACTAGAGAATAGCGATGTAAAGAAGCAGAGATGTGAGGAGAGTAGGGATGCAAAAAGAGTAGAGATATGAAGAAAATAAAGATGTCAAGATTATCAAGACGATAAAGGGGTGAAGACAATAGAAATGTCATTAAGCGTAGGTAGTTGAAGGGAGGGGAAGTGAAGAGAGTAGAGAATTGAAGAAAGTAGGAAACAGAAGGGAAATAGCAGTGAAGAGAGTAGGGGAATGAAGAGAATAGGGAAAAGGCTCCTAAGTTGTCAACAAGAAATAAATTGTCAAGATTCAGAGATGACAAGCGCAAACCGGATGGAGAGACAGCGCCATCATCAGAAGAGGAGGTTGAAAGAGAAATGTCAGGGAGAAAAAAAATGTCCAGACAAACAGCAGCCAACCGGAAGATCTGTCAAGATTCAGAAATGTCAGGAGCAAGCCGGAACAAGAGACAGTGGCAGCATCAGACAAAGATGTCGAGAGCAAGACAAGGACAAACACTTCCCCGGGCTCTACTTGTAAAATGACAAGTCCATAGGCCACCCACAAGTAATCACAAATAATTATATTCAATGACCAAGATATTTTCTATGGAATCAGGGAGGTAATCCCTGTTTTCCTCATATATATATATTAATATATATTAATATATATTAATGTGGTAACGCATGATACGACCTTACGGACGATTGTAAAAGGGTGATATGTATGGATATAAAAATGACTACGATTCATTTTTGAGTTTAGATTCCTGTGTTGATATGTGTCATTTTATTTGATGCATTTTCTAATCGGCGGATGTTTCTCCGCGAGAATCAATCGTCTTTGATCTGGGCACGGCCCAGCAAGGATCTGAATCTTGACAGCGAGGCCATGAGCAAAATGCCTGTGACCTCAGCATCTTCCCATTTCAGCTGGTGAAACCCAGAATTAAAGCTGACGAATGGAAAGAATGGAAAGGACAATGCTGATTCTCTTGTTGAAATATGTTGAAATACTGTCTGTCTTCACTAGAAAACCAATTTCAATGGAAGGACAGAGCAATTTAGTCCCAGTCGCAGGTAATGTCAGCGCAGTCCCCAGTGTCCCAGACAGCAGCATCAACCAAGCTCCCTCAAGGTACCTCAGACAGTCTGCATCCCAGTTGTCCAGTAGGAACGAAACGCAGACAGCCTCTCACACAATAGCCAAGCGACCACAAACGTTTCAGCATGACGATGCTCCACAACAGTAGCGGCCTTACAATATCAACAGGAGGTCAGAACATTGCAACTCCCAGGGCCGATACAAATTCATATACCGTCCCGCAATTTAACATGGCTATGGAGTATGGCCCACTTACAGATGATTTTCAAACATGATGCATCTAAGTACCGGAGGGTATGTCCATTACATTCCATTAAATTCTCTTCAATCATCATGTTTGATACTTAAATCCCACTAATCCATTGGATATCCATTCTTTATGATGTCCAATGTCCAACAACACCTCCTCTGTTGAGTAGAATCGTCTGGAGTACAACATGCCCATCCAGCGACAGCTAAGGCAGAAACCCTCGCACCAGGGCTGCAATGACAACATCGAACGATGAAATTAACCTTAGGGGCTCCAAGCTTTGATGCACAACGAAAAAATACAACAATACTCAATAATATCAATTAATCAATAAGCAATATTGATAAAGTTCAAAATCATGACAATTGAGATTATTGAGATATATTGACATAATTTACTAATTGTATCACTAACAATCAGTTATGCCCACATCAAGATGGTAGTCTATTCCCAGGTGCAGCTCAGCTGCCAAAGAAAGGGCAAGGACGGCAAATAAGAGTCCTGGGACCGACACACTGAGCCCTGGGAGAATCTTGCTTCATTTGCTCCGTGCTTCAGCAAGAATTGTAAGGTAGAAAGAGTAAAAAGATGTTTTAAACAAATAAAAAGAGTAGTTCGTTCAGTTTTATCTGTCAGACCTGAGTCATATCTGTCCAAATCATTGAGTCTTGGTAAAGGACCAAGATGACCTGAAAATAACCAAGCTTCATCGTAGGTCCAGGCCAAAGGGCTGAGAAAATTTGCAGCAAAGCCTGAAAGGTGAAAGCCGAAGACATTCCTTAGGACCATATGCCGAGCTGTCGAATAGTCTACTATTCACTGATCAGGTCGATTATCCACCCCAGATTTGGGCCAGCACTGTCCCCTGTTTTCAAGGAGTCTGTGTGTGTGTGTGGCTTCCAGTCACTCTCCTAATAAGCGGTATTGAAGTCTGTTTTCAAGCCATCTTGTTGACCACTTTGAAGACAAGCAGCAGAACATACGCATATTCTGTAGAGTAGTGCAGATTCATTGGGATGCAAGTGACTATGCTCAGCGAATGTAGGCCTGCCTCAGTATGATTTCAGGAATGCAGCAGTAAAGGCAGTCTCTGAACGAGTCAAAACAACTCCATCTTGTTAGAGCCGTTAGAGCTTGCTTTTCGCAGTGCATTCAAGTGTTACCTGTGCGTCAGAGCGGCAATGAAAACCATTACAGCCAAAGGCATATTCTTTGGTCCATTCTCTGCATCCTGCCAGGAGAAGATTTTCCCTTTGAGATAAATGGTGCCAATTTGTGTTGCACTGAAAGCTTCTTTAAGGCATCTTGCTCCCTTCACTTTTGTTTCTGTCAGCCTTGCAATGCTTCGTGCTAAGCTAATGGTGCTAGCTGATGTTGTCTGCCCATCCCTTCTCCCTGACATCCTTGCGGGAGTACAGCGCCAGTGCCACGTGTACCAACCCCACCGCAGCACCCAAAAGCGCAGCATGACGAATCAGCGCAGCTGACCACGACTGACCAATGCTCAAGGCAGCTGACTGCAACTGACAAAATCTCACATCAAACCGAATCAAAGCACATCCCGACTTGGCCTTGCTAACTTTCCGTGTGACTTCTGGCAAACAAAGGAATATGCCAACCAAATGCCTTGGAAAGTGACAATGATTCTGAGTCCAATTGCAGTTTGAAACCAGCCAGAGCCTTCAAAAGGCTGAGGATACAGTATCCTTCCTTGTCCTTGCCTACTCATGTCAGATGTGTAAAGCCTTGCTAAGCGCTAGCTCGGTGTCAGAGTACCATTGAAACGCCAGCTTAAAAAAAAAAAACTGGCACCGCACCCTTCTCCATTGCTTGAACCGTTCTCCAAATGCAGCCGATGCACTGGGAACCCACCAAAATGCCAGTAGCGCCCAAGTCATAAGCTGCTGTGTGTGGCAGTTTTGCCAGTGACAGACCTGACTCCCAAAATCCACAGGTCAAATCAAGTGTGTGTATCCAACAGAAGCATCCAGCTGCCGTTTGACACTTGCGAAGCAGCGCAAAGAAGATACTATCAACAAAAAAGACCATTATCTGCAACCTCAATTCATCTCCCGTGGGGTGTTTTGAATTCTGTCTCGACCAAGAACATCTGCATCATTCGCTGTATTTGCTTTCAATATTCACACAACTCAGCTTAACATGCACACTGTGTCACATGCACACATCGTCATAGGTGGTCACTATAGACCATAGACATCGATAGACCATGCGCATCCATGCCTTGCATTCTTTGTGAAAGTCCTGCCTGGAGGTGAGTCCCGTTGAATTCCTTCCAAGTAGAAGGGGCTGCTTTCCTGACACGGTTTTTCCAAGTATTTTCTGCGTCATTTCATTCGGGTTGCTGAAGCTTGCTCTACATTACCGCTGTGTGTGAACATTAGAATCATTAGGTGGTTGACCTGTATGGAGTTTGACCATTTTTGCCTGCTCCTATGATGTTTCTCTGGCCTCATCTGTTCGCTCATTTGATTTCCACACTTAGCATCCTGCCTTCAACCACGATGCAACAGATTTTCTGCATCCCAGCAACAAAGGCACAGCCACAAACCTCACTTCCGTGTCCAAACGGAAGCGGGCTGTGAAAAGAAAGAGACTCACTAGACTGCAAACAAGAAGAACGTCACAAAATGTCACAAAGACTCCCAGGCCGGAATGCAGCGGGGCAACAGTGTTAAAAGAGTCAATTCTGCTATCTGTCCCAGCAGAGTTGGTTGAAGCTCGGCATCTGCATCCATTTCGCAGTCCAAAGCAGGTCTGCAAGCTATCGTCCAAGGTTGGTGTTTGATCTGCCTAATCTGCCTATCCAGAATGCTTAGTCAAATTGTTGATTGGCTTGTCCACAAGCCATTTAGCGTCGAGGGACAAATGATTGCAATATCTCTTGTGTTTCCATTCGCGTCTCAAACAAGGAAAGCTTGATCCAAAGAGCAGATGGCCTTCATAAAAGTCACAAGCGCGCCATGTATTGGACAGAGACAACCACCGCAAGGCAACAACCACCTGAATTCTGCCAAACCATGTTCACCACCTGACATGGTATGTTCGGAGCACGGCAGGCTTCATGTGCCTCCTCAAGCTGCTCCTCTTTCAACAGTGAGGAGAAAGACGCAGGCTGCCAAGCATTTCTCAACAAGACACACTCACCAGCAAGATGTCCAATTGCTCCAAGATCCTGCTTGTCCAAGTGGGGTGGACATACCGTCAAAACGAACGTCCTCAAGAATTCTCTTGAGGTGACATGCCTCTAGTCAGCTGACTCTTTTTGTTTCCACAGTAATTATGCTCTGCATTGCTCTGCATGCAACGACCGCAACACATACCTTTGAGTGTCACTCGGAAGCTCGATCAAGATACAGTCCTGCGCTGTGCTTGGTATGCCTTAATATGCAATGGAATTTGCTTCTAGCTCTGGCTTGACAAGTTCCACGACAGATTGGAAGTGAAGCTTTGAGCAGTGGTTAGATGCACCAACCAACAAGTTCCTTTGCAATGAATAGTTGTGAATACATGTGAATACTATTTGTAATAAGCGGTGTTCAAAGAAATACAAAGAAATAGGTCGATCATGGTCGGCCTGTCAGCTTGCTCTACGCAAAGCAACTGATGCAAAATAAAACATCCTCTCAACCAGATAAACTGAAGAAATGTATTCTAAACACGTGGAAGATTTTCTTCACCTTCTAAGGCTCTCACGGCTCTCACCGTAATGATGAAAATTGGCAGAACATATGCAGAAGATTGAAATCATCAGACCTGATCGAGCAGTCTATCAGATCTATCAGCAGCATCCTGGCGTCGCCAAGCTCGGCTGCATTTGCAGGTGCTCAGCTTCCATGCGCACAATTTAAGTGGCGCAAGCAAATTCCAAGGAATGTCCCATGGAAACAATACGTTTCCAAATGTGTGGACCATTTACTAAATTATCATATAAATATAGATTAAATTATAGATTATAGATTCTGTCAATACATGACGTAAGTACTTGTTGAAGTCGGTCAGTCATGCCGGACTCGAAAGCTTAACATGGCAACAATATGCTACAATTATCTACACATTTGGGAGGGCAATGGATGCCACAAATCAAACAGCTCGTTGAGGGCAAAAACAATCAACTTTTCTGCCTTTATTCCTTCCTCCGCAACCTTTGCGGTCGTTACTGGGTGCTGCGGTCAGCTTCAGTGAGTACGCACAAATGCACTGTTACTGTCAGTGGCAAGGATTGTCGAAAGGTAAACAATCTCTCAACCAGGGGAACAAGGCTTGAACCATGGTCATTCCAAGAAATGTTCATGATGATATCAGGTATGGATTCCGTCAACAAGCCAAAAAGAAGTTCGTAGCCAGTGACGGCAGCCAGTGCATTCCTGCACTTGACTCATCGCGGTCTGGGGCTCAGAAACATCGAAGGGAAGGTCCGTCACCCAACCAACCTGCCTGGGCATGGCTACACCAGCGTTGATTCGCCAAAGATGCCACGAGGCTGAATGGTTTCCATTGGTGTTCATGCAAGATCATAAAAGTAGATAAATCAAGGTGAAACTAGCTGCAATGACAGAAGCTGCAAAGAAAGTGTTCTCATTTTTCAAGATCAAAATGCATGACATCCAACACATTCTGCATCTGGTCTCTGTATTTCTGCACCTGCTCGTTCCAGCCTTCCATGTATTTTTGAAGAAACCTGGCACAGAAGGTGAAAATTCCGTGACCACTTTGCAAAAACCTGTTCCCACAGAGCGGTGCTCCTACGAGGCCCGCTCGCGTCCCATGTGTGCCACACTTGCTGGTGCCTACCATTTCGGGCCCCTTTGTCTTAATCCGGGATAGCATCTTGAATTTTGAAGGTGACGATCTGTTACAACATCCGACTATGCCACAATTCACTAGGAATTTTGTGTTCGACCAGAAGGTGTGCCCACGTTCTGGGAATCTAACCTAAGATTCCAATCGGTGCCTTGCAAGAGCCAGAGGGTTCAACTGGATCGGATGGGCAAGGCAGCAAGGCAATCCCGTTTATTCGGCGAAAACTCAACAAAAGATCTTGCAGAAAAGGACTAGACCTATGGATCTGCCAATGGAATCTGAGGGTGATGGTGCGGTTCCCCCAATTCAGTGCCTTCAAAGAACGGTAGCTCAGAACAAACATTTATGGTCTCAACTGGGAAGGTCGACAAGGATGCTTAGCGGCCGGAGATGGTCATGGCGTGAGGATAGAAGCTGCCGAGGATGATGGGCCGAGGAGTGTGGGACTTATGGAAAGCTCAATGAACCTGGCAGAAAGATGAGTAAAGATGGGATGATAGTCTTATAAAGGGCGCTTGAAGGTGAACTAGTAGATTTCTTGAGGAAACAGAATTCGAAGCTACTAGATTAAGTAGCGGCTCTCAGAGACAAGCTGGATAAATCATCCGGGGCTAGTTCTTCACCATGGTCTGCAGTTGGTGGTTCTTTGAGAGATTCACAACGACATGAACGTCATGGTAGACAGAATGGGAACGAAGGACCAGTTGAGGTTCACCCCAAACGGGACAAGAGTACCAGATGGTCCCCCTCCGAAGAATGATGATGATGATGATGATGATGATGTGTCAATGCCACCGGTGCCTTCGTCCTTCTTGTAGCTCGTGAACTACATAGTGGGGATGATCAAACTGGAAGTTTTGTCAAAGTCTTTACGACACCTGTGAGTCCAAGCCAATGGTCAAGAATGCTGATTTACCATGGAAACCTTAGAATGAACAATGTTGTAACAGAGGAATTCTTTCTGTAAGCGCTTGATCGAGTAGCAGTTCCCCCAATGCAAAGTTCTGACCTATGGGCTGTCCCGGTTGGCTGCACCCTGTCTCCGCCAAGACTGCCAATTCTTCCTTCTTGACGTCAGAGCAAAATATAGCAAAATTAGTACACCGATTAAACTTCTCTTGGGAAATGAAGAGGGTTGCAAAAGGACTTCGAGGGTTCAAGGGCTGAGAGTTGACAAGACATGCATTTAGAATCCGTGGCAAAGAGATACAATCTCAAGCAGACTCAAGCAATCATGTCGGCGGAACAAATCCATTGGTTTCACCAAATCCTCACCTTGGCACAGCCAAAGATGTAAAAGGCGAACGAAAGCCGACAGGAGAAGGGGTTCAAAGGGAAGCGGTATCATTGCAGCGTCTGCTGTCGTGTTCGGAAACTTGCTGAGACAAAGAACTCACACGAGGTGTCTCATGATCTTTTCTTTGCAGAGATTGTGAATCTTCCATTCATTTCGATTCGCAATTCGCCAACCCTTACTTTCATTACGAAACTCTAGTCGAGCTTCATCTGACCCCGCTTTCGTTCAAATGCTGCTACTAAACTTACACATGCAATGAGGCGTGTTGACTCAAGCCTCTACACAGCTAAGGCTTGTCGCTTGCTACCCTAAAGCTTCTTGGGTCAACATGTGATGAGACTCCATGCACCCGTGTTAATCATCTCTAATCTTGTCCGAAATTCGAGTCGAGGCAGTCGAGGTATGTCGAGGTCATCTTATATAACTATTGAAAATCCTGATGTGCATAACCTGCATAACCTGAGGCCACTACGTAAAGACCAGTGGTTGTGTGTGGCGTTGGCCGGAAAGTGGCCCTGGCGCAAACTGAAACCTCCGTGTTGAATTCATAGTTGTAATAGTGTGCTTAACAATGTCAAGCCATGGACACATGACCTTCAAACTGCCAAGATGTGTCCATAGCCACCTTCACTAATTACAATGTCTCTCAAACCTTGTTGCCATTCAAGCCAAGGGGGTCGCTACGAAGCTTTTGACACAAATACCCAGTACCACTATTGACAGGCTGACAGGTGCCTGCAGGGCAACTCGAACAGACAAAGAGACATCTCCATTCCCACAGCGAAATTGTCTGCCTCAATGCAGGGATGCCCCAAGTCTTGAGCCTCACGGCCAGACACAAAGCGACTCATCGATGGATCGGGCACAGGTCACAGCAAGCACGACAAAAGTCCGGTCATAGCTCCGTCAAGCAGGTCCGCCCAATCCAAAGAAAAACATACAAGATTCTTCAAGAAACAGGAATTGGGCATGAATGCATCCTAGAAGAAAGATAGAACAAAGAATAAAACCTCATACTTCTTGGCAGTCTTTCATGAAGCCAAAGAAAATGGAAACTGCAGAAGCATCGAAAACTCCGGCCTGCTTTAGCAGTGTCCTGCCATGATAAGGCTTGATCACCTGCAACCAGGTGCTTCAGGTGGGATGGAAGGCTACGATGTGCGCCATGACTCTGGATATCTCTGGATTGCTTGCTGCACTTGCCTTATCCAGCTGGCCATGGAGAATCAAGATGGGCACCTCAAATCAAAATGAGCCAGGAAGTACTGATCCAACACTGAACAATAAGACATGTTCGCACCTCATACACATCATTTCACGTCATGTCAGTCGTGTGTATTGCTTGTCAACATATCAATCTCTTGAAGACATGGGCTGAAAAGCTGAGCCCTTAGCAGGGCTGCGTCCAGGTGATTGGCCTCCCAAGACATTGCAATGGACCGAAGTTCATTGTGATGCACACGAAAAGGAATGGCTTAGCTAGGAATTCTGCGAAATCTTGCACAATGTCTAGCAAAAAAGATGGGAAGAACAGGTCGCCAAGGGGTTGAGATAGTCTACAGTGTCTACAGGTCTATCTACAGGTCTACAGGTCTACAGTTTTGTCTGCTTTCAACAAAAACGGCGACATTCCTCTCTCTCTTTGACAAGAACATGTAAGGCCACCACACAGGCGCCGCATAGTCTCCATGTTATTGTAGCAATCTGCAGGTACGAGCAAACTTCCTGGCGTTGACAGCGGTTGGTGACTGCAACTGGATGACTGCAGCTGGGCGAAGCTATGCTGGAGCTATACCTGGTGTATCGTATAACACTTGCAGCGAGCCAGGCTCTACATGGCGAATCGTACCAGTTTCATCCAGTTTCATCCAGTTTCAAGCTTCCAAGAAACATCTTCCCCCAAGATGTGCACTGTAGCCACTGTGGCCACTGTGGCCTGTCAGCACCACCTATGGACTTGGCAAATATGTGTTTATCCGAGGGACCTGCAAGGCCCACATAGTCAGCTGCCACTTGTCGAACACTGATGAAGGGGCACCTTGTCGAGTGTCAAACACAACAAAAAAAACATTCGCAAAATGTCAAATCAAGTCTCCCTGTTCCACTTTCCGGGTCATCTACCATACCATTAGCAGGCAAACAAAAAGCCACAATGAGAGGAAAGCAAGAAGACAAGCAAACCCGGATGTTACCTTAGGTATGAGGTTGAGATTTTTACCCATCCCCAATGCTGCGAGTTGCTGAAGAATGATACCACCAATCTCCCACTGGAACCTGGCCAAAGCAGTTCAGGCCAGTGTCATTGGAACATTGTTGCGGCATGGGGAATTTATATACTCCTGCAGTAATTGCAAGCAGTCCCATTCCAAAATCCTGTCAATGTCGATGTAATAAGTTCATATCGTGTTAATATAATGTCCACATCTTTTGTGGCACAAGTGTCAGTGTCAAAAACCACATTGTAAAGTACGACGGCAGGACATATCAAAAGCCCGCTTCGCCAAAGTGAGGACAGGCCTCAGCAAATTTAGAGAGTGCCGTGTCAATGCGTGGGAACTCAGCGGAGGAGATCGTCGGCTTGTGTATTAGACAAGTCTTTGCAGACCGTTGCTAGAACCATGAATCAAACATGTTCAAACCATATTTCTTGCCTTTTGATGATGCTAAGCATTCAATCCCAATGATCTTGGGAAGCATCGGTACCCCTCAGTGCCAATGAATTTAAATGTTGACCAACCCCATCTGTCCAAACCCCTCATGGGTTCTGCACGCACTGCCGAGAGAGCGCCCATGGAGAACAATCTGCAGTCAAGAATCAGCTTGGAATAGTGGGGTCTCTGCTGCAAATTAAGATGGACGTCGAACTGTCAGACGCACCCAGAAACAGCCATCAACCTCCTAGCTGCAAAGATTTCGTGATCTGCCACTCCCACTTATGCTATGACTGAAACAAGTATTGTACCATGGTGCGTAAAGTTTCAACCCTCCTAAGCCAGAACCTTCCAAACCACTGTAGCAGGCACACATCTCCCAACACTGAAGAATATCACGCAACATCGGGGTCGCTTGGCTACCTATTTGTGTGCCATACCCAAATTACGTGGAACTGCATGCAAAATCACGCCTGAGAAGGATAAATTCCTTTCACTTGACAACAGAATAACCTCAGGGAACGCACGAACCAATGAACATGTACAATTTTGATCAATTTCGTGGAATTTACACAGAGTTCCCTTGTGCACCTGAAAGGTACAGAACGAACAAAACGAACACAATATGAATGTGTTTGAAATTACACTATTCCAAACATTTCAACATGCCTGCAGTGCAATCCAGAAGCGTGGTAGTTCAGCAATAAAACCAATCAAAACCAGCAAACCAGCGTTTAAAATCTTCAGAGTGTCTATATGTGTTGGTTTTTCATGGCTCTTTTGCCAGGCACAAATATCATAGCTGCGCTGCTTGGAGAACTGATCGATCCGGTCGCCATCGTCTCGGTCCCAGGCAACGCATGTATCGCAACGTCATCCACTCCTCCAAAGCTCACCTGGCTTGGAGAAAGAATGACATGTGAAGCGAAGGGTTGAAACACTTGGAACCTTAACAAACCCCAGAGGTGCATTAACAGTAATATGCCGCGAAACGTGTTGCCCGCATTGTCCCTAATTTATCCTAATTTCAAGATCTCGTTCTAATTCGCAGCAAAGACGCTCCAGCTTTGCCAAACCAGTGAAACAATCATCAACATGACCAACTTCTGTGCTAATCAAACTCATTCAAATGGGCGAAGCCTTCTGGGAAACCAGCATCGCTCCCAGAGGCACCACCTTTGCTTTTTGGGCTAACCAGTTTATAAAGATTTCTAATCTTTGGCCCAGCTTCTGATTCTGTTTTTGTATGCAAACACATATATAAACTTTGGGGGTCTTGATTTTGCTTTTGGAGATGTTACGAGAAACAAATCCATCAACGTCAGGCACCCTGGACAGAATACAACACAGCCGGATAGCCACATTTTCTGTGAGTTCAATTGGCTTGGGCTGGGCACAACATTGTGCAGCCATTTTGTTGTGAAGCTTTTTGTCCAGTTTTCTTTCTTTTCGGCTTATTTGTTTCGATTTATGAGTTTCCCAAAGCACTGTGATTCCAAACAAACTTCGAAGACAAAACATGCATAGTAGATCAATGCATGCTTATCACTTGGCTTGGGCACTCAGTGTTGATTTTCGTTGTTGGTGCAGTGTCTCAATAACCATTTCCCTTGCAAAGACCCGGTTGGAAGAAAATCTGGCATTGTGATTGAGGAGAGACATTTTGGAGCAGTGAATCAGGGCCTGCCATTTTTGTAGCACAATGGTTTGGCTCTGCCATTTTGTAGCTGCCATCTAAGGATTTGATTGCACCTATCACCTATCTGTTTCCCACTTGGCCCCTTGTAAAAGTCAATGCAAAAAGTCACCTTGATTCAAATTGATTGGATTATGACATCAGAACCTGTTGGCTCTGAACGTGGTGATGAGTGGGAGACCTGACACTGTCACGTGAGGGAATCAAATGATACATCGCATCCCTCAATTCAACTCTAGGGGCTGCTGGCGGTCCTTTTCCTCAGTCCCAATCAGCTTATACTTGATATAATTGATATAATTGGGAAATATTATAAGATATTGGGACATAAAGTTGAGATAAAGTTTCAAAACGTTTCAATCACAGCGGGGAGACAGTTCAAACTGCATGCCTGGTCCTTTGGCAAACCCATTGGCACCTCCTCACAGCCTTTGCTCTTCAGACAAAGACCATATCCGGGATACTCCACCGCCAGGACGTTGCACTGCACAGCAAGAAATCTCCGGCAGTGAGAAAGTCGGCATCGAACATTTCAAATGTTTGCAGGTATTGGATTTCGGAGAACTCCTATGGACTCAAGACTTCGCAGATCACAGGGACGACTGCGCGCTGGGAATTTCTGAGTATGTTGACTGGAGAATCTCTGTTGTGCACCTCAGTTGGCTTCCCAAGCCTATGCTCAACTGGAGAAGCATGTGTCCCAGGCCTTCATCGCTTGGGTGAACTGCACAATGTCTGCTTCTATGAGCTGCAAATCCTGCCGATCTGCCGAGGATTTAGCTTCATCCAAGGGATCTCCGGCCACTGGAGAACCACCACAGCTTCAGTGCACTGCTGCACAGCTTCAGTGTGTACAACATGAAATTGCCATCGCAACCATTGAAGGTCTGAGGAAGGAGAGCGGAAGCACTGAGGCAATTTGTTTTGCTCAGATATCCATGAGAGCATCATGCAACTAGTCATAAAGACGACACTTTGGGATGCATATGCAGCCTACAAGTTGAAGAGAAAATGTGCATTAAGCTTTGTTTTGCCTAAAGTCACCCTTCACTGTTGAAGCTTTTCCTGTGGGATAATGTGGTAAGTCGTTCCAGAAACCCACCCAGCCTCAGCATTGCCATGGAAGAAGATCACAGTCCTCGCGTTTATGGGTAACAACCTTTAGGTAGGAGGGTTTAATACTTCAGGATCATTCTCACTGATATTACTGAAGCCCTACAAAGGCAGGCGTCGAGGTGGGAAGAGAAGCAAGGCGTTTCTGTGCACTGGTTTTGAACGAAACGTATCTCCGGAGTTTATGGAGCTTGGGCTTGGCTTTCATTGAATAATCTAAAAACAGAAAACGGGCCACACAAGGCAAGAATCATGATCCGGGTGATGCTGTTGCTGCATCATAGCAGGGTCAATGGACCTTGCCAGACCCAGTTCCAAAAAACGGGTTGTGGTGCGTCACAGTGATGAAGGGCTCACACCTGGTCTGTGACTTGTCTGGGTGCAGGGTATTGTGCTTTGCACATGGAACGTGCAGCTCTGTCCAGGAATGGGATGTTTGAGGGCTGCTGTGTTTCTCCATGGTGAGACACCCCGTGGCCACAGGGTGTATCCACTGACTCAGGTTGCAAGCATTAAGGGAGGAGTGATCTGTGCGGGCGCAATAAGCAGCTATATTTCATGTATGTAAGCGGGTCTATACATGCATGACAATTGGCTATAGACTGAGCATATTTCTCGGGTTGCTGGCTGCTGGTTGAACACCTTTCGTAGACCAGCGGCATCCATGGCATTCGTGCCAGCGCTTTCCCAATCCATATCAAGATTTCCCTTTTGCACTCTGTAAAGCTTTGACACCTTCCCTTCACAGGCTCGTGTGTTCTCACTTTCAATTTCAGGGCTACTTACCTTGTGTGATACAAAATCGATGACCCTTGCACCCCCGATACATTTGTATCCCTTGCTTGCACCCAAAGTGCAATCATAAAAATCACGAAGGTATGAGTTCAGCGTGTTTCCTTCCGTCAAATTGCCAAATCAGCTGCATTAGCGGGCTTGCTGGGAGGAATGGACAAGTTTGTTTGATTTGGGATGTGACTGAAGATTGTTTTGAAGTCATACTTTTATCTACTGGCAGTCCTCTTGCTCCGTGCCCCCTCGGGTGCCGAGAACCAAAGAAAGGGTCGAGCAACCTCAGCCGAATCTCTGCCCATTCTATATATTTTATGCATTTTTATGCACAAATGCTCTTGCTTTGATTAATTAAGTTGTGCCTGAAACTCTTCCGCTAAAGATCTCACCATGCATCTTGATATCTCATCAAGCCAGGCTGAGTTTTTGGCGCCACCGCCAGGAAGCTTTGCAGGGCGCTGGTCCCAAACAATGTTCTTCGATGCCTCCACGGGGTTCCAAAATCTGTCCATTTCAAACTCTTGAGGATTTGACCCTGTGCCAAATGGCAAACAAGTAAACAAGTCTGGCTCAGCCTGGGCTCTCTGCTGATCTGGAAGTTCCGGGGGCAGGAAAACCTGGAACGATCAGGAACCAAAAAAAAAGTGATCTTCATTTCCCCGAAAGCAGTTGTTACATAGTCGTTGGAAGGGCAGAAAAAGAAACTATCTGTGGGTCAAGGCAATAATTACTAGTAGCTGGGAAAAAGTCACATAACCCGCAGCAATCAAGACGCACATGCTAGATCGAGCAAAAAAAAGACCCCTCCGTGGCTTGCTAACTTATTTGGCTTCGAGCTTCCTGGAAAAAGACTTGGAGTCTTCACATGGAACGGCCTACAGGGCATCTTGGAACCTTTGCCTAACAAGTTTCCGAAACCTCCCCGAATACTGCATGAAATTGGTGTTCAAGAGCTGGGTAAAAAAAATATATATATACTTACATGTATATATTATATATATACACATGTGCAAAACAAATATGGTGAAAACTGAGACCCGCACGAAGGATGCTGCCAGGCTGAGTCCCATGGCACTGAAAGAATGGATCAGTGGCTCAGTCGCGCTTCCGCAATGAGCGGAGGAATAGATTGTAGACACCAAATAAAGTTCGGCCAATTTTGTCAATCAGTGGACAACTGTTGGCTCCTCAAAGCAAAGTCATAGAAAAACATAGAAAAACAACTTAACACATGTGAGCTTCCCAAGCAATGCGAATTGATTGCCATGACATGTCATGAAGTTGTGGTTTCAAACTTTGGGATAATGAGGGTTTTTGGGAAGCGTCTCGAATGCCTAGGTCTGTGAGCGCTTCAATACAACTTTAGTCTGACCAGAAAAATCTTTAGAATTCTTAAGATTTCCATGTAATGCATGCAGCTTCAATCAGCCAAATCTCAATTCACAGCAGATTTGCCTGCGTCATCCCTATATGTTGTGTTGGTTCTTTTTCAACACAAACGTATCAACACCCAAATGCCTTTTTCAAAAAGATAGAAAGAAGTGTCTTGTTCAAAATAAATATGATCGTGCCAGAGAAACCCATCAACGTTTGGTAGCCTAAATGTACATAAGCCACTGTGAAATTGTTTGGTAGCACATGGTTGGCAGCAAATGTTAATCGATCTGCAAGTATGATTAAGCCGTCTTGCACTGAAAAGATTGATCTGGACCATATTGTTCAGTGCTTTGTGCAGGAACTTCGACTCGAACCTGTTGTGGACAGAATCAGAACGTGCTATGCTGCGTTTTTGGTCCCCATGCTGATCTGGTCGATCCCCCTGAGTTCAAAATTCGTAAGGACTGCATAGGCAGGTTCCTTTGCAGTAATTCGTTTGCTGTTGCCATTGTATCGGTCCATGCAGCTATCTGCCAACAGAAACAAACAGTTTCCAAGAGCAAAATTTACATGCACACCAGATACCAATGGAAATACTATATTTATATATATTTGTAATTATATAAGTGTCTAGTACAACTATATACATATGTAAGGTGTCAGTGAACATTTTTCAGGCTCAGCAAACGAGGAGCTAATTCTTTGTAGCTCCATCGGTCGGTCATTGGCAAGAGCTGAACATTTGTACATGGCATATTCCACGCTGGAGACTCAAGGACAAGGTGTACGACTCTGTTTAGGAAAAAACGCCCTCTTCAAATTCATATACCGGTCAGGATTCCCTTTCATCCCTGTGAATTTGCGCATATCCATCCCCTAGCATTTCGTGTAATATGTAGAAAATATTATTACACACTTTCTTTTGTCTGTGGCTTGCATGTGGAACCTATTAACCCACTATTAATAGGTTCCCAAACTAAATTCGCAAGCAACAGCGTTGCAGCAACACACTTTTCCCTGCATAAAACTCCGAGAATAATGCAAGATGAAGCGGTGGACATAGTTCGACCAATTGTGCAAGTGACCACCGCCACAAGAGCGTACGCGTGTGCTCGCGTGCTCAACAACTGGAAGATCCGATGGGGCGAACCCGACAACTCAAGATCCAACTCTTCACTGCACAAGCCGGCAGCCTCAGCCACTAATTCGGCAAAATCTCTGCGCTTCACACTGGCTTTGCGACCTTGCATATCTAGCAAAGCCGCCTCGGATAGCACACGACGCCAAGGCACC
>Ga0126342_10008195_pt1 | contig 18700 bp, 11 predicted proteins | sample Cyp1metagenome_FD_92528 | JGI IMG/M metagenome (GOLD analysis project Ga0126342, IMG submission 92528) | Coral microbial communities from Lord Howe Island, Old Settlement Bay, Australia - Cyphastrea 1 metagenome | ecosystem: Host-associated > Invertebrates > Cnidaria > Coral ...
AAAGCGAAAAGAGTCAGCAAAGCGAAAAAAGTCAGCGGACCGAAGCGGCAAGTATTTCTCAACCCCAGAAACATGAACGGTAGAATGCAACTGTAGACGGATTTTTTGCGAACATTCCCAAGTGTGGAAACATTCTTCTTATACATACGCGATTCCATGGTGTTTTAATATTTGGGCATGACTTAGGCATGAGTTTCTTGAAACAGCGATTCCATGGTGATTTACTAGCAAGTTTTGACCCAGGCATGAGTTAGGCATGAGTTTGTCGTTTGACTGTATAAAATTCCATTAAATCACATTAAATCACTATAAAATCACATTAAATCACATTAAATCACTATAAAATCCCATTAAATCACATTAAATCACTATAAAATCACATTAAATCACATTAAATCCTGCATGTCACTCCCGGATTCCACGGCTGATGTCACTCCAGGAGCCGGCATGATGTGCCAGGCGCCGGCCGGTGCGGCCGAGGTCCTGGGATGTCATGGGATGTCATGGTGAACACATGAATCATCATATATATTATGTATATGATATATATATATTATTCCTCGCTGCAGAGAGAGTCCTCTATGATATATGATATAATTATAATATGTATACATATATATATATATACTATGTATGTATATGATATATTGCAGCACATATTTATATATATATATATATGATATTTAGCACCCAATGGGACTACACCCATTGGATTTGACTATCACGTTTGGATGGAATAAAGCAACCACAATGGAGCTCCGGTAGTCAGGCCATAGTAAAATTGTCCAGCTGGGATGACGTAATTCTCAAGGCATCATGTTCTGTTCTGTATGTCTACCGACAAGCATATTACTCTGTCTCTGTGATGGAGAATGAACAAATGCTATAGGCATGTTAAAGATCAGGATTAGTTGGTCGTCATCTTGCGACGTATATCATATCGTATAGTATAAGCATCAAAAGAGCGAAGCAGCGAACATCGATGGCGGCCCCAACCAACAAGAAGCTGTACTTTCAATCTGACTTGCATGATTACAGTTCTCTTGGACATTTTGCAGCCCTGTAATGGATCCCTAGGTCTCAAACAGTTTCCACTTCCAACTCATAGAATGTTTTGACATGTTCTAACATGTTTTAACAGAAAGACTTCAAGCAGGTTTGGCTACTATCTCCCAACATCTTGGGATACCAATGCCCAACGTGGGCCAGCCCATCGCTTGCTTCGCGTCAAAACCAACGCCAGATTGGCAGCCCACTTCAAGCATTTAGGACTGGGGGTTGGACCAGCTGGTGACCGGAGCATTCAATAAGATGACAATGAGGAAACTTAATTAATGCCATTTGACTCTTGCAGGATGTAGTCAGTTTACTTAGCTAAAATTGTCTTGCACCTTCTCTTACACGGTCCATGATTCATCATGATTCACTTTTCTCACTTTTCGGGTTTGGATCATTCAAATTTGAAGATGGGTGGTTTTCCAATTGGGAACCTCTTCGAAGACAGAATCCAGCGTGCTCAGACTGAAACTCGACTGGTTTATTATGAATTGGTTGTGAACATTTTGTGTACAGGTGATGTGCGGCAACGTAGAAGGATGTTCGAAGAAATTTCGGAATATACAGAGTGCTTTGACTTAGTCGATGGACAAAGATGCTTCAAAATAACATGATCAGGAGTTCGAATGATGTCAACATAGATATTTATATTTAATTATCTATTACTGTAAATCCGATTTTTTGGTAGTTACATATCAATTTTTCATGGTCAAATCCCATTCTCCCCAATATTCCCCAATGATTTTTTTCCTGTCGTCATTCCTGCATAGACCTTGCTGAAGTTCATTTGGAATGCGAGGACAACCAGCCCAAACAAGACTGCGGCGGTTGTCTCGCCGGTGCCTTTGTTAGCAACTAACTAGGCGGTTTTTTGAAGCGGCCCTAAATCAGAAATGTGAGTGTAGTGGTCAAAAATGTGTACCCAAAATTTAATATCCAAAAAAGTATCCCACAATCCCAATGATTTTTTACCCCCAATATCCCACAATAAAAATCTTTTCAACCTCCAAAATCATGGCCGTCGCTTGTGTTCAAGGTGTGTTTAAAAGCTTGTGGCATGAGTGATTGTAAGTTAAGTCCCTACATTTTATGATTGGATTATTTCGGATCCGCGATATTTATGGTTCCCCCAATTCAGAAGTCGTTATAGTCACTATAGTCGATGTTTGGGAACAGAAAGCTCAGCTTCGCACCGTGTTATTTTTGTGCTTTTAAAGTCTAGCGTGTTGTCGTCGTGTCACGACTGGGCGTGTGGCGGCTGCCTGCCTCCAACTAAAAGTGGGTCACCAGCATCAGCGACACTGTCCTTCTCGTCAACATCATGGTGATCACTAGGAAACAAGTTTGGACGGACATTGTTTGGTCATAGGAGTATGCAACTATGAGTGCGTGAGTGCATTGATTGGACTTCAAATGTGACTGTAGTATTTCTTTAACGATATGTTCGTTTGTACAAGCGGTTCTTGTCTACCAAGCTGACCATATTTGTTGTTGGAATACCCGATTTTCATTTGTTGTTCAACAAAACCCACACCTTTTGAGTGATTGCTGCTATCATGAGAATCTAGGAATATCATGGGATATAATGACGAACCATACAGGGTGGAATACATATGGGTTTGTCAAAAACATTCAAAAACTAGATGGCTGGCGAAACGGCCCTCCCAATCGTCAGGTTTAGCACCGATCACCCATGTTCACTGGTTACCCAAAGCGGCAGAGTGGATGTACATCTCGTTGCCGATGGCAAACAACTGGGTAACCGATGACAACTGGTTAGATTACTTTAGTACTTTCAATCTGTTGCATTCTTTTGCTATCAATGATCAAATGTACTAATCAGCATTTTTTTTTGCCAGGTATCTAAGATTCACCATGAAAACAGGTATAAGTGAGATGAACACACCCGAATAATCCCAAATATACCACCATCCTCAATATATACCTGGGTTTGCTTAATGGTGTTTCTTTTTTCCCCCGATGGGAAATCCATAATTTGGTGAATTCATAGTTTTTGTTGATGCTTTTGTTTGGGTAGGCCCTTCAAGCAAATCCAGGTATATATATGGCTATCTATATATATATATCCTCTATCCTCATATAATATCATATATATATATATATATCCCGATTGTATCCCACTATGGTGGGTCTTGCACCTGCTATATGGTTTTAACCCTCTAGCCTCTGTATGTTTGGCTGCTTATCTCAGCCATGCCAGATGCTGATGACTCGCACTCTACAGGTGGACGAAGTGTGGATAGTCCAGGTATAAGTGATGCTATAAGATGTTAGAAGATGTTATGAGGGTTATAGTATGTTATAGTATCGGAACGGCTAGTATCTTTGGGATGGTTCCTTGAGACAGCTCTCCAACTTATATGGTGATGCGACCCACTTACGATTCCGGGGGCATCCCCGAGTAGGCTTTGCGCATTTCATTATGTTCCATTATGTTTTGAAACATGTTTCGACTGATTTCACGCAAAGTCTTGCTTCGGGTAATTGCTGAACCATAGTGTACCTGGTTCTGCCGTAAGGGCATGTTTTGATTGGGGCTGATTAGGGCCAGGCCCTTCCATTTGATGCCCAACATCACGATCAAACTTTACATACCTCAAACGACTTCTTGTGGCTTGTTTTTTTTCTCCAACATGAGACACTGGTGGATTCCGAAAAAAAACGCCCAAAAGCGTCAGACCCAGCCACTATCCAGCTGTAAGTTCCTCATCTAGACACAGCCTTGGCCTATGCACACCACCAACACACCCTGAAGGTTTATCAATCAGAGACAGGAGGAACCAAGGGACTTCAATCAAAAACAAGAGTCTCACAGGTAAAGTAACATAAGCTCTTTCTCATGCCACAAGAAGAGTCAAACAAATTTTCCACAACTCATAATTTCATCCATATCTTTATCCGTTATCCCAAGTATGTCCAAATCATCAATTCTGTCATACGGAACCATCCTGGATTTTGCGAATTGCCGAACACCCAGCCGCTAGGCTCCCCCGGTGCCGCAGCATGCTGTGGCAGCGGTGGCAGCACAGACGATGCCGCAGGGGATCGGAACCATTCCAGGGATGCTCCCCGCGCGTGTGATGACCCAGGCGGGGGTTGGAGTGGATGAATTTAAGCTGATATCGTAGACATTTTTTGATGCGATCCTGAAAATGACAAGGCAACATGATTTTGAGCGAACATGAAAATGACATGGATGGTTGAGGATTTTTATTGGTGGACACTGAAATGCTTTCCCATCGTGGAATCTTCATCTTTTCGAAGATGTGGGCTCTTCGGGGCATGCCAGTCACCTCAGTCACCGTTGTGACCTCAGCGGCTCATCATGGTTGCAAGTTTCAGCTACTTTCCCATTAGTGAATTATCATGAATTACTGTGTTATATTGGATTAAATCATATTAAAAATTGTATATGATTATTATGATTAAATCATATTAAAAATTGGATCAATTATTGGACTCTCCATGATTCCGCCCATTTCTCTCCTTGATCTTCAATATATATAACAGATTCCCATCTCATTGATCTATTATGTGTGAAAGAATCAGGATACACCATGCCATGTTTTTTCGGTGGTCAGGCGGCCTCTCCAGGTGGGGGTGAGCCCAGGAAATCACAACCGGACCGTGGAGTCGTGGCGAAGTTTGGCCCCACCGAATCAATGAGTTGGAGGATGACATGCTTTGATCATTTTTGATCATTCTTGATGATTTTTGAACATGTTTGTCTTCCTGGTTGATGTTGGACATGTTGGACGCGGAATGACATCCCCATGAAATCGGCCATTTTTGTCACGTGAAATCCATCATTGTTCATAATTGTTCCATATGTTTGTTCACCATGCCTTTACCATTTCCCATCCATTTCCGTTTTTTCCCCTCTTTTTTCCTCCACCTCACTGAGGCATTAACATGGCTCCCGGCGTCTGCGTCGGCGGAGCCTCTCCTCCCATGGCACTGCGCAACTGTCGCACTGTGGGGGGAACCCAGAGGGGATGATAGAAACTGGGGATTTGATGATGATATCCTCTATTAATCTATAATATAGTAGATATAATATATAATATACATAATATAAAACATATATATATATATTATAAATTGATATACGTATCATTAATGGATTTAACTACCAAAGATCTAGTCGAGCAGCAATTGGAGGACTTAACCAATCACGGTGTCTATATACGGAGGTTTCTTAAAATGGTGGATTTCCATTTCACCATGACTTTCAATACTAAAATGGTCTAATGACTTGGATTATTTGGGGGTGCCCCCATTTTAGGTAACCTCCTTATCCTCAGATAATTTCAAGAGTTTGCTATGGTTTAGACAACCCATTTCGTTCGATCATTTACCTACTAAGCCTTTAAAATCGTGATGTGATATCGATTGTTCATGGTTAAATCCGTAACCGTGATGTTCATATCTTCATTTTTGATGGTAAACCCCAATTCTTGATGGTAGAATCACCAATTTGTTCATGCTTACAGAAATCTCCGTTGTTGATGTTTCAACATGGTATAAAATCAACATTTTTCATGCTTAAATCTCCATTTTTCATGGTCAAATCAGCCTCACTCCAAGGCCAGTGACTTGACGCGTCCGATGGCATCGTTTCCTCACGCGAGGGGTTGAGATGTTCCTCGTCAGATGCCAATAGATCATCATACAGTAAGACTCGTTGATGCTTATGTTCACATATTAGTACAGTATATATATATACAATATGTATATATATATATATATTTGCGTTCATTTCCTGAAAATGGAATGTGATCCCCAGTAGACTTGTTTTTCATTCAATAGGGTATATGTGTAAACCAGCAATGGGAAAAGGTGCTGCAAATGGCGCACATTTTGGGGATGTGTCAACAAAAAAAAAGTAGTGTCACAAGCAACAACATAAAATCCCAAACAACCACCACAAGCTAAATGCCGACTATTCCGTTCTTTTTTTGGATGTGAGCTACACGATACCACGGTTTTGTGGGTTGGTTGTGATCCCTTTCACGCATGGAATAAGTTTCCAAAGAAAAAGATCTTCAAAACTGGGTCGGGAAATTTCGGGTGAAGTCGACACGATGTCCGGATTCCTCATCTTTGAGTATCCCGGCAGCGTCCGAGGTAGACCGTGTTTTTTTTGGTCCCTGTCCCTTTGACTCAGGGAGGTGGGTTGATGACTACAGTACCATAAGATGGGACCCTTAGCTTAAGTTGATGTATCAATAGTTTGACATACTTTAACTTTGACATACTTTGACTATATAGGCTTGATTGTGATTATCTACAGTAGTTCGGTGGGTGAACAGAATCCAATTTATGGGGCAGGGCACTAATCCGGGCGAGAATATTACATGTGAATCCTGGATGTAGACTCCCTGGATACCCCCAAAAAGTTGTGTCGCTTGCTGCCAAATGGTACCTGAATGTTAAAAGCAGCCCCAATGCTCATCATCCGGGGTTGATTTTCCAGTGGTATGGAGCCATTGTCACATACCTGCCGTTTTTCTTGGTCTTGGTAAAGTGGAGTAGAAGCTATTTGTGATTGGGACAACATGGGTGAAGGTTGATGAGCCATGTATTTGTTGGGGCTGAATTCACCAGCGAGCTGTTTGATTGAACATTTATGGAAAAAGACCACAATCTCATTCACCATCAATTTAGAGTAACCATACATTCAGGCTAGTGGACTCAAATTGAAACGGCAGGAAACTCTCATGAAACTCTCTTTTTTGACTAGAGACATCCTTATTTGCAGGCTCTATTCATGGATGGTGTCACAAAGACTTCAATTGACAGCGCTTTAGGTGCCCAAGCTTTAGATATATTTTAGACATCTGCCCTCAACGATATTACTGTGATATTACTTTTGCGGACACTTTGTTGTTTTTCATTTCAGCATTGGGGGACAGTTTCCCTTTGCATCATTTTGCCACTTCCAGTTGCAGACTTTGAGCAATGCTCAGGCCAGACCCTTGCTGGTTGAATCCTGGTTTACACTAACTGGTTTCATGGTGTCTCTTCTGCTCCATAATACGGAAATCAACCAATAGTTGCAGGGATGGTAGAAACCTTTGGGCACTGCTCAATCTGCATCGGTCATTAATCATGTAGTCTGGCAACATCTTAAAAATCCTAAGCCATTTCGATCAGCTTACACGCCAGTTACACTTATATTATATAAACTGCAGTGCCAACCACAATCTGTTCATCACATTATACAGCCCATAAGGTCTATAGATTGCATCAGGAATTAAGTTATCTAAATGATTAGTTATATATCATATATCCATTATACCCCCCATTATTTTCCCATGAGCATACCCATTGCATGGTTACTATGTGTTTCTTTGGGCAGTTATATATCGCACGTGTCGCCTGCCAAGGTATGCCTATGCGAAAATGTCTTCTCCGGGCGTCGTCCTAACGGGTGTGGACAAGGTTTGGGACCAGTGAAAGATCTCCTTACGGACCGGCGTGTCATTTTACATCATCCCAAATAAGGGCTATGGTATACCACATTATACCACGTAAGTGGGTAATTTCACCATTTGCGATCTGGAACATCACTAGTTTTAATAGGTAAATCATCATACATCATCCATTTATGGGCTACTTTTAAGTCAGCAAACTGTCACATGGGTTTGTTTAGTCGGTGATTTGTTGACTTTCCCAACGGAAATAATTACAGCATTTGGGGAATCTATGGGTGATATTTTATTTTTTGGGGCCTTAAGCAAATCTGAGAAACCCAAATTGGGGACGGTTGATTGGTGGGTTTGGCACATTTCTCTACTCTTGTTGCTTGGACACGTTTTTGGAACTGCTGAATAATACTCGACCAGAGAAAGGTTATGTTCATGGGGGATTGAAATTCAAGAGTTGTTCCCTGATATCTCCCTTCAGACCCTTGTCACATGCCTGGAAGTTTGATGGCCCGGCCGGGCACCATGATGGACTAATGCCCTAAGCAGGGCTTGTCTCAAATAGGACCAATTTGACTTCAACTGGCCGTGCAGATCAGTGGTTACAAGGTGGGACCCCCAAACGTGATGTTTGTTGGTTTATAATCCCATATAAACATATAAACCCCATGAATACTGTCGTTATATATTTGTAGTTATATAAGCCATAAACCCTGGTGTGGCTGTTGGAATGCCCCTCCTTGGTTTTTCAGATGGCCAGTTGAACTGAGACACGCCCTGCCGGCGGCCACCCGTGTCGCTACCCGGGTCGCCTGTGCAGAGTTGCAAGGGAGCTGTAATGGACATCTCGACAAAAACATACTAAAAACATCTAAAACCCACCATGGACTATGCTACCCGCATATATTAAATAACCCATACATTGCTGGGGATAGTCCACATACGACTGGGTTATACTGTGGTATCTATAGAGATATAGTTATATTAGTTATTAAATGTTATTAACCACTTACGTTGTAAGGAAATGATTCACAACTTGCGGGATTTGAGATGGGTGAGACTGGTTTAGGGCTGGTTTAGGGCCAGCTCCATAGCATAGGACCACAATCTCCTGGAGAAAATGTGATCAACAGCTGATCACTCTTGGAATCTTAAATGGTTGCCTCCTGAAAAACCACTTGGCTGAGGATAGAGACATCAATCGGTTTTCCGATCCAGTGATTGGATGGGTTTGGAACACAGCCTCTCTGCACAGATCGGCCCTGCAAAATGACCGTGGAATACCCAAAATGGTGCCCTGGGCAGGGCACGCCATTGGCCGTTTCAATACTCGGCTGATTCTAGGTCTGCTTGGATGGTGCCAGGGTGACTAAAAGGTGGCGATTGCCACAATTCACAAAAAGAAATCCAATGGAATCCAATGGAGAAAAATGTGATGGATGACATCTAGTCAGCACTAGGATTGTTTTTCCATATTTAAGCGTTTGTCTGAAAATAGGGTACCATGATGAGGTACCTCCAATTCCAATGGATCACGACTATCCCCATGAAAATGACGTCACTTGGATTACACGATTCTCAGAGAAACCCATTTGCAGACAGAATATTCTGGGTAAACATGGGTAAACTATAACGACGCCACTGCGACCTCACTGGAATAATGATGAATAATGATTCGTACTGGGAATTACTCAATAGAGCCACACTTTTCGGGTTAGTGAATTATTATCATTTGCAGACAGAATCTTCCTCTCATTTCACCCACCCTGGTGGCGATCTGTGCGCGCAAAAGTCGAGTAGCTCTCAGTTCGGTGACGGTTGGCGTTTTTTCTCCTCGGAATCCACTGGTTTTCATAAGCCACTTATTATCCACATGATATTCATTGATATTCTACATTAGGGAAGATTGAGAAATCACCCAGAATAACTATAGGAACTGCTATGTGATCAATGGCATCCGGCTGTCCTAGGATTCCAACCCAGCAGCCCCAAAAACCCGTGGATGCCATTGTTTGATGTATGTTGTTGTTACTTTTCCAACGATTCGTTGGGTCAATTTTAGTTATTTCGGTGGTAAATGATGGTAAATGATGGTAAATGCTCAGGAGTTTTATCGTAAGGATTCCCACGCAACATTGTAGAATATTTTTTTAGTTTGTTGCCAGTTAGAAACTAGTCACGAAACCTCCATTTGTAGGGGATTTTCCAGCCACTCACCTTTGATTACCAGGTGGGTAATTTGATTTCTCCGTAAAATTGCCCTGTATGGATTCCAACGAGAAACTGCTTCACGACGACCGGCACTGGATGTCGTTTTTCGGCGCTGCCATTGGTGGTCTGAGAAAGTATGGAGAATTTGCAGGAAATCTCTAGAAAAACAGGGCAAACACCGTGGTTTCCTACAGAGTATACCTTAAACCAATCCATTGATATGAGGAATCCCTGATTTGTGGTTTTATTTAGTGCCATCCCTACCCAAGATGATACTTAAATTAATTCATTTACCAAAATCAAAGCACGACGCAGATGGGATGAGTGACATCCAGGATGTCTGTGATCAAATCCATTCCCAGCCATGATGCTGTCCAGGATACATTAGGGATACCTAATGGGTACACATGGGTTTGTCTGAAAATAGGGTATATTCCCAATGAAATAGCCATTTAATAGGGATAATGATCAGCAAAACCATTGGGTTTAGGGGTACACTATTTTCAGACACACCCACATTTGTATCACAATGACTCGTTGTGGAACCAATGATTTTATCCTCCACAAATTTCACCCCATAGGTGCTGGAAAATCACCCATTTGTGGACCACTATGTAAAGTGGTCATGGGTCAGGACGACTAGCTGTCAATCCCGTGTTCAGCACCTGGTAAATGAGATGTTCATTCCCTCTCAGTGGTTGAATGGTTTTTGTGGTTGAATGATTTTGTCGATTTTGCCAGAAATCGTCACTTTTAATGACCGGTGGTAAGATTTTTCTGTTCCCCTAAACAAACCCGGTGATTGAGATAGATTTATACATTCTCAGGCGAAAAACTGAGCAAGCAAATTTTGACACTTGCTTTCGGCTGTGTCCCGAAAAAGAAATCTCGCTTGCCTTTATGAATTGGAGTGAGGTTTCGTTCTGGAAGCTGGTAGCTACCACAAGGAATGGTGGTGAACAGTAACCCGTGGCACCATAAGCCAGCAACCATAGGAAGGGTACAGGAAGGGCCCCGATAGTCCGATAAGCTTCAGTTGGTTTATTTCACTAGGCTAACTGTCGGATTTATGGTGGATGCATCGAACTAGTGACAGTGAGATGGGTTAGTACCTGTTAAATCTTGAACATGGCAATATGTGGTAATATGTGGTGCTGGTAATTGTATTCACAGATTGAATAGTTGGCTCCGAGAAGAATACGTATCTTGTTTAAGGGTGAGCAGTTATGAACTATCACAACAACAGCTGCCGGTATCCTGGCTGAGTTGGCAGTCAAAGGACGAACCAAGTTCACATCTAATGCTTTTTTGTTTAGGAAACAACCATAAACAGCCCAATTTTTGCAGGTGCTTACAGTGTTACAGTACTTTCAAATTGTTAGGCCATGTTAGGTCAATTCCCATCAACCGGAATTTAATTTCTTGGCAGTCTCCTGATCTTTCGGTGCGCTTGTGGTGTGTAGTACTCCGAAGCATGTGGGAACTGATGCTGGTTGGGAAGGGGATGGGTATTAATTAGTATTCGTCGTATGTGCCAAAAACTCAGTTTTGACGACCTTGCAGTGATAGTTATGGCGTAACATGGTGTAACTATTAGAACAACTACCCCAGCGGCAAGGTTCAAACACTTCAGAGATCCAAATATTTCAAACGTTTTGGATTTCAGGCGCAGATTTATAAACCCTGTTTGATTAGGGGGATCACTCGGGTGACCCCGAAATAGTGATGGAGGTAGCATAGATTCCGAAACTGGTTTTCCGGGAAAACTTGTAGGAAACCCCAAAATTTGCCCTTGAACCACACCACTGAAAACCAAATTGCATGCCCCGAGCATTCTCTCTGCGGTCCTAAGGTTCCCAACAAGTTGACGGTTTCCTCAAATGAGGGTACGCCCAAATCATCCAAAATTAGACCATTTTATATAGTATTGAAATCCATGGTTTTGGGGTACCCCCATTTTAGGAAACCTCCTTGTGTCACCCCTTGTGTCACCCACACCCATACCCTTCGACATTGCTGGTGATGTTCCCATGTGCGGTTCAACAACCGCAGGTGTGAGGGTATCATGGGGATATGATGAGGATATTTTCCCAGAAATGGGAATGTGATTTTTGTTGGTGTACCCAGTGCATTTTTTGGGGTCCTCGGGCCCCTGGCATCCAAATTGTTCGTAAAGATGACCCAACCCTTGTGAGGGTTTCGGGCTGTGTGCATTCATATTTTGATATCTTGGAACTCATGAAATCATTGACATCCCCAACAGTGGATGGTTCCGAAATCGACCACCAAAAGGATGGTTGTAGTTTTTCTATATGTTGATATTAGTTGTACATATTCCATATATTCCATATATTCCTGAAAAATCATGGGATGTTTACCTTTTTTTTTTTTTACCACGTTTTACCACCGAAAAAAAGCCCTGCGGAGATTGGGCTCGAGCCAAAAGCCCAATTTTCGCGTCGTCTGAACGACGCTGGCACGCCATGACCTCGGCGGAGGTCAGACAGTCTGGGTATGGCTAGTGGTAACTATCCCATTTAACCATAGCTATTTGTAATATTAACTATTTATGGATAGTAACTATATGGATAGTAACTATATTAACTATCCCATTTGTAACTATGTTATAACAAATATAACCCATAGCTATCTGTAACTATCATATTTAATGAAATGGCCGAACTTTTCAGGTCCATTTGTTTTATCTGTTTTGCCCAGATAAATGCGATAATGTAATACATCCAATAATGAACCATCAAATATCAAGCAACAATTTAGGGCTCATACATGTAAACAATTATAAACATCATCCTTTAAATAGGATATATCCAATTTCATGAACCTCTATTGGGGACGGTTTAATAATTATTGGGTTTGCCCACTAGTTGGGATAGATCTATGTTTATTTTGACTTGATGACTTGTATAATTAACAATCAAATATATTCAAATATGTGGTGAGATACTTGATAAGGATGGTTGGTTGACGGAACAAATAGGGGGTTATACTGAGGATCTTCATAATTCATGAACTTGGATTTTCCATGCTCACCAACCATCAATTTATGAGTTGTCTTCCATGTCGGATTTACTTCCACTGCTCGGAAGGTCAACTGTGTTTGTCTGAAAATAGGGCGCCCCGAAATCCACTAGCCAATCATTCCTGGTTGGTGGTGACTGGAACATGAAATTTATGAATTTCCATTCAGTTGGGAATGGAAAAATCATCCCAACTGACTTTCACTTCATCATTTTTCAGAGGGGAAGGTATACCACCAACCAGATTCATGTTCATTCATTTTCCTGAAAAGCATTGCCATTTGTGGGGTGTTGAATCTCCACTTTTAGGTACCAAAGCCAACTGGTTAGACTCAGGACTTTGGGGACCATGAACCTATGCAGCTGGCAAACAAAAACAAACCCTCAGAAGGTGGTGAAATCCTGACCTTGTGGGATAGTGCATCTTGGATTCATGTTGGTTTATCTTCCCAAATGTTTCTTGATATCATCATGATTTCTCCAACATGTCTTCAAATCCCATCCTCATAAACACTTATAAATCATGATAAATCATGATAAATCATGGTAATTTATGATAAATCATGAACTCATCCGAAAAACAAAACCCAAAAATTACTCCATGTTATCCCCATGTTATCCCCATGTTATCCCATGGTTTCACTGTCCCTCACTGTCAGGCGCCACCAGACTCGGCCACGGCGGAGGTGCCGGACTCGGCGCCGCAGGCCGGCGCGGATTCGGGCGCGGGGAGTGTGCGGAGGCCCAGGGGAGGCCCAGGGGAGGCCCAGAGGCCCAGGGATGGGATGGTGCTTGGAACATCGATCGATTTCGATTTCTATAGATATAGAATGATATAGATATAGAATGATATAGATTTGATATGTTTTTTTTTTGGTATACTGTATAGAGTTATTCAGAATATATTCAGATATCTGCTTTGTTCAAACATTTGACATACTTTTTGGGTGAGGATTGGATGAAATCATGCCAAAACGGACTCGGATTTGGGAATTATGGGGAATCACATTGCATTAGGCTTTAGATGGATGACCTAAGATCTGAAGTTTGAAGAACTTACACAAAGCATCAAAAACATATCACCCGGCAGGCCTCAGAAATGATGGATACCACCCGAACACTTACTGCCATCTTCAGGGCAACTTGAAGCTGGGATCCCGACAATTTACCCGCCTTGACTTGACAACAGAGGTTGCGTTGATTTTACTGTACTGAAAACAAAAGAATCAACATTTTTGACAAAAGAATCAACAATTACATCAGTTTTTCAACAAACAGAATCAAACATTGCACATTTGCATCAATATTTGCATACTTTGTACTCATTTGTTCCGAAAAGGTACAGACACAACAAGTTTGAGCTTGGCTGTAATGACTAAATGGAGTTGCCTGCCGAGTGGGTACTGTAGCAGTGTTTTTGCTAGAGAAGGGCTCGAGATGATTTGCCCCAGATTGGTGGATGGTTTTTATTGGTTTTTCGTAATGTGGTGCCATCAAGCTCCGCTATAGAAATTGGGATGGTCGTTTCTTGCTCCATTCATTCCTGGATTTCGAATGACGATGATTCGATGGATTTCTTGAATACCAATCCATGATATGAAGCCACTATACGACTGGTGCAGTTGAGGTTACAAATGGGTATTCATGGCTATAAACTATAAATTGACTATAAACCATCACAAGTTGTGTTAGAAAAAACCCTATGGTCCTATGGTTATATACGGTTCGGAGCGGTCAGGAGCGGTTCAGAGCTAAGGGTATCCATAATTCTCCAGAAATTCCCAATGAAATGGATGAAATGGGGAGCGAACACCGAAGCTACAAAGTGAAATGGGGAGTTTCTCAAGCACATGATAGATTTTATCCATTTTTATCCACTTACAACTGGAACTGCACCTCCAAGTACCCCATGTCCCCAGTAAATGACTAAGTTAGGGGTTGGTAAATTGCCCTTTTTGGGGATTTTTGAACAACATCACTTCACCTTTAAATATCTGTTGAGAATTACCCTCTGGTTATTTAACATAGCCATGGAAAATGGCCCACTTGTAGATGGTTTACCTATTAAACATGGTGATTTTCCATGGCTATGTTAGCCATAACCAGAGGGTATATCATATTATATCCCCGTTGATGTTTAGGACATCTACCACCCACAACAAAGTTACTTAAGTGGCATCCCGAGGAGGTCATCGAGGTGAAGGAAGATGTGAAGGTCATCGATACGCTGCCCGGTTGCTACGATGGGATGATATGGGATGATGGGGGCCATGACAGCGACGGTGACAGTGAGAGGAAAAGGATAGGAATGAAGAATGATGCGGAATTATAATGAATTATATGGATTTATATGGGGAATTATGGGGAATCAACCATATATTATGGGGAATCAACCATATATTATGGGGAATTATATGGGGAATCAACTAGTCTATAACTAGTCAGTCTAACTAAGTAACTAGGATTTTCCTGGTGGCTAGATCTAATAGACGTAGTTTGCTTGGATGCATCCCACAGAATTACAATTTGGAGATTGCGAAATTGGAATGTGACAATATGATACAATATATTGTATTGTATTATCATATCTATCTATGCATTTAAAAACGTTATGAATATGAATGGAATATATGACAGTAGAGACAAGCCCCTGGCATCCTGGTTTAATATGGTGGGGTCGTTCATCCTTGGGTTCGCTATTTTGAGCCCGCATAAACCGTGGAGGTTGATTGATGGGTTGATAGGAATTGAAGGAACACGTGTTGTCCCACAACAGATAACTTTCCTTTAAGGGGTACCTTGCTAAAGTCGTGCCCAGATTAGTGGGAATCGTTGAAAATAGCTTGGGAGCACTTGATTTTCAAAAGTCGCATGAGTTTCGCGCTTTCCTGTATCATAATGTGTGCAGCAATATATCATGGATGGTAGCACGGTCCACAAATCCTTCATTTCCATCATTTCCTGTGATTTCTTGGTTCTATAGCACCCATTAGTGCTATCGGCTGCACAACAAATATGCTACGTTCTGCGACATGGTCAGCAGGGATGAAAACCAGGGATGAAACCCTGCGTTTTTCCAGGTTTTATTCCAGGTGCAAGGGATGGAAACCATGGACCAGGGTAGTTTGATGTGATTTTCAGCATTGAAGTTGAACCATCCGTTTTTTTTGTGTAATTCTCGGTATTAACATTATTACTCATTATTAACATTTACATGTTTTTAACTGTTTTTACCTATTTAATTGTTGTGGCAGGTGTTGTATCAAAGTATCCGTGTTTTGTGTCTTGGTTTCTATCAAATCCAGTTTTTTTTTTACGCACATCCCTTGCTCCAGTATCGTGGCACTCGCACCACCAACTCGAAACGGAGGAATGTATTGCATCAATGATTGGATTATATCAGCTATGTATACTGGTTGGTGGTTTGGAACATGAATGGATTATTTTCCATAAGATATGGGATGTCATCCTGACAAAATTGACGAACTCATATTTTTCAAGATGGTTAAAACCACCAGCCGGGTCAGCTATGTATAGCTATCTGCATATTTAGATATGCATTAATATGAGTTAGAGTCAAAATTGTTGAAAACCACTGTCGTCTCAGAAACACATTTGTCAGAGATGTGCACGAAACACTGTAAAGCAATAGGGCCCCCCACAAAAAGCGATAATCAATAATAGCAACTACTGAGATATAAAGGATCTTGACGGGAGCTCATATGTATCCCCATTTCAGGATGGTTGAACGATGTTAAACCACCATTTTAAGGGTTAAACGGTTAAACCAACCAGATAAACCCCTGACATATCCCCGAACAATATAGAATTGTGGGAAAAACATGTAACATCAATGTAAAATCCTATTCTAATATATATAATATATATATATAATATACAACACAATATTACAATATAATATAACATAGTATAATATAATGTAAATATAAATGTAGATATACATATAGATATAAACATATATATATATATATATGTTGGAAATTGAAGCCTTTCTGAATCTCAGGCCTGAGACGGCCGAGGCCGGGAGGTGAAGTTCAGGATTTACTGCTGGGATTTATGGATGTGAACAACTGCCCTATAGGTGATATATAGGTGATATATAGGTGATTAGTGGAATTATACCACCTTTATGGATTCTAATCATAATTATACTTTGTGTTGATCCATCCAAAAAATATGATTGAAACACATGTTCCCTCGAAACACATGCTCCCTTGGTTTCAGAGTTTTTCCAAGTTTCCCTTGAAAGAAATGTTCGTTGAAGTCTGGCTCAAAATGTCTTGTCAGAATACCCCTTAGGAAGTTGCAGAGCTTATACTTCGTATGTATACAATGTGGTCTACGAGGATGTGAATAATGCTGTTCTTGTCAGTGTTGACTTATGCACAAGGTTCGCTACAGTATGGTTCGCTCATCAAGACATGCAGGGGGAGCAAGCAGCACCCCAATCGTTGAATGTCGCAATCAGATATGAACATGGGTCAAACATAGGGGTCAAAACATTTGTACCCTGGTGAACATCCCGATGCTCGGCCAGAATGGTCGTCATGCTGGAGTGTTGATTCGTGTTGATGCACAATTACAGAACTATGTGGATCAGATCGATGGTCTGGAATGTTCTATTGCGGGAGTATCATCTCCCAGTTGAAAGAATCTGATTATCGTGTTGCAGTCATGTCCCATCATGTCCCAAGGAGGTTTCATCATCAAGTTTTGCACCATGGTAATCATGATATGCTGCCTGGCGCCGTCTGGCTCAGCTCGGAGAATTTGGAGAGTTTGAAAATCGGGTCTTCGCGACTGTTTCCCAAAATAGAACATGGAGATGCCGAGGTGAGAGATTTGGTGAGGGGCTGGATCCTGGATGGTCCTGGTGGTCCTGGACGACCGATTCATTTCCCAAAAACCTCCATCTGGAATGTTGCCAAAAATTCTATATTCCTGGTTCTACATAGCCTTTTCAACCATTAATTCGAGGTCACTTAACCCTAAACAGGGTCACTTAATCGCCTCAAAAGGGTCACCTTTGAAGAAGCTAAGCACAGTACAGCAGGAATCCCATCTGGTTGGCTACAACTTATATTAACTTATGCTCAAGCTGACAGCGGATGTGCCCATTGCAACGTCGGACTTCACTGCTCCAGACATTTACGGCCCAACTTTGGTAGGCCCAGAATATGTTGTGTAAATCCCCCCATCTTAGGTTTTCCCAAAATCCACCTTTAAAATCGTCATTCTTAGCAGAAGTCCATCATTGGAGGGTCCCAATTGTTTTTTTTGTTAAGCCACAGTTATTTATATATTTCGGATCGAGTTCTGCCACGGTCAAGCCGGTTAGATGCACCTTGTGGGGGGTGATTATCCATATGTTCATAATAAGGATATATATATATATGTATATGTTATATGTTATATGTATATTATATATATATATACATCATAGCTGTGCAATGTATAGCGAGGTCAGCCGAGGTGCGAGGGGACCTTTTGAATTTAACAAGGTGATTTAACTAAATTCGATCTGACGAGGTAGCTCCTTACATGTGAATTCCATATCAAATAAGGAGGAAAATCTTTTCAAAGCCTGGAAAGTGTTTTTTTTTTACTGCTATTAATTCAATCTTTGGAGCAGCAATTTTGCTCAGAGTTCCCACCAGCTAGCGATCCGCGTGGTTGTTGCTTCTCGTTCTCAAGCGTGGAAGACGGAGGCACTTGGTGATGAGACGTGGAAGGAAATCATGCGGCATGCGGTCCCATTCTTGAACAACTCCTTGCGGAAGCTGTGCATGGCAGAGCACGACGGCTGCACGAGGACATGCTTTGAAAAGGAGGCCGGTGCTGAAGAGATGAGTGAGGAAATCTTCTTGAGGCACAGCTTGCAAGACAGGGAATGGAAGTCGGGAAAAAAACTTTTCGGAGGCTGAC
>Ga0126342_10008196_pt1 | contig 18700 bp, 17 predicted proteins | sample Cyp1metagenome_FD_92528 | JGI IMG/M metagenome (GOLD analysis project Ga0126342, IMG submission 92528) | Coral microbial communities from Lord Howe Island, Old Settlement Bay, Australia - Cyphastrea 1 metagenome | ecosystem: Host-associated > Invertebrates > Cnidaria > Coral ...
AAAGCTGATATAGCGACTGCTATATTAACAAATGTCATTGAGCATTTAGTGTTGCTGTTGCCCCCCAATAAGCACGCCTTCACCGCCAAAGCGGTGTGGGCGGATTTATAAAATGACTGCAAGGGTAGCTACATGACATGCGGCCACCACCATCCATTGTCCTGGCAGCAATATTCTTTAAACGTACAGAGCTCATGTGGGAAGATTGTGGGAAGATTGGCAAGATATTGAATTTACCCTCTGGTAAATAAACAGTTGGACCCTGAAAATCATTCATGTTTAGTGGAAACTAATCTTCCAACCCCTGCCAGGGTCTATGTTAATTTACTGGAAGGTAATATAAACTATACCTATCTATGCATATATATAATGTACATTATAGTGTAATATATATATATATAATAGCATCATGGTATACATACATTATGTATATATAGAAATAGTATAATATATCTATCATTTTAAATATACTAGTCGAATAATAGTCGATATAGTATATATTATATATAATAGTGCATATATGTATATATCATAGTGTGTATATATATATAAATAAATACATCATACATAATACACATACATATATATATATACATAGTATGATATATATATATATATATATATTATGAGTGTAGTTATTTATCTATCTATCCATCTATCTATCTGGTGTAACTGGGACGCAGATCTTGTTATCTGCCAAGATTCCATTCCATTCCTTGTGGCCCCAAGGATTACGGAGATGCACCAAACGCACGGGACTTCCGTCATCCAGGGTCTCGGTCCTCAATGTTCCATTGCTGTGGATACTGGGCTGGTCAATGAACATGTGGATACTGGGCTTAAAACGGTGTCTGGGTCAAACAAATCCATCAAACATCATCAAACAATATGAATTCACGGGTCTTGTGGAATGTTCATGAATTTTCTCAACCATAGGATGTGTTTGGGTACGCGAAGTTCAAACAACCCCGTTTTAGTGCCTCCAAATAGCTCGAGAAATTGGGAATGTATCAGCAACACAGCAGCCATAAAGGGTATGGAAATTGTCCTCTCCCAGGCACTCACTGAAATTGATCTTTAAGGAAGCTCAACAGACCTGGATTCCTGGATTCCACTCCAACTCTTCTCCATCCCTGTCGGGCCAGTCCACATCAAACCGGAGAAACATATAGTGATTCTGAAAATGGGCAATAAAAATCAATAAAATCGTTCTAAATGTGCTTCCGCGTTCTAAGTAGGAAACTTTAAACCATCTTGATATTTGAACCCATCCCTGACCCATCCCTGCCCTTTTTTCGAGCTTCATGACTTTCAGCAAGGAGTAGACGTGCCTGCTGTACAGGCCACTAGCCTTAGCCTCCTCAACACCGGCTCCCTTGCTGGACATACTGCAGCCCAACACGTGCTTGTCGGCGCAATGTCCTGGCACTGTGCTGGGTGGGCTGGCAACGTTCTGGAAGCCTGTTATTTCCCAGTACAAGTAGATCCTAATAATCCTAGTATTGTGGGGTTGAAACCCCAACTGGTGGATTATGTGAATTGCGATGATGGCATATATATACATACATACATGCATGCATGCATACATACATACATTACATACATACATACATTAATTTAATTACATTACATTACATTACATTACATTCATACATATATACATACATGTATATATATATATATACACACATATATACATATACATATATATACATATATATATATGTATATATATACATATATATATATATATACATTAATTGCGGTGTTATCTCCACCATCCCTGCATTTTTGATTCGATGCCACCAACCATCACCAACCAGCTGGCCCAGCCACCTGAGAGAACCTCGAACAACTTGTCAGTATCAATGGTGGGCGTCTTGTTTTTCCACGTCCAGGATGTACCGCGCGGATTGCAGGTTCCTGATGGCGTCGGACGACAAAGCTTAACAAAACCAGGATCAACATGGACAAACTCACATTTCCCTGATTGAAAGTCAACATCGCTTATATGATATTTCGAGTAAGTACTACTATCATCTACTATCCATTACTATCTGTTACAACCTTTAAACTTCCTCAGACTTTAAACTAAGTCAGCTCCTGTTTCATCAGCCATCTACAATGTGGCGCGTCCCCCAGTTATAAAATGGTTTATATTATATATATCTACCATAATTCCTAGTTATTGAAGTTCTAAACCAACTTAGCTATCTTGGGGCACCACCGCAGCCGGCCTCGTTTCTTCTGCCTCTCGCGGTTCAGCCTGCGCCTTCGCCAGGTGGCGTCTTTCTGTTTCTCATAGGAGATCACATCAGGCTTTCCAGTCAAGACCTACCGCCATGGTTCGGTGGGATCAGTAACAACCAATGGAAATTGGGGATGTGAATAAGTCACTTGGCCCTCACAAACGATCCCAAAAATGGATGCGAGAAATGCACAAAAATCAGAGATGATCTCAGGTTCAAAGTACAGTAAACAGTAAAAACATCCAAGACCTGTGAGTCGTTATCCCATCTTCAACGGGGGTGGGCTTGGGGTGAGACCCTCGTTATCCCATGGTATCCCCCTTTCCTATCCCAACCCATGGCCCCAACCTGAAAGGCAAAGGCCACTCCTCCACCGGACAAGGCTCCATAGCTTCCACAGAACTTGGCGAAGGCCTTCCTTGGAAAGCCCGACATGTCACCACAACACAGGCCTTGAGGCGATACCAAGTTTTGTGTAAAATGTGCCACTTAAATATTGTAAATACATACTTTTACAGTAAATATAAGATAGACATGCAGATATGCAAATGTATCATTTCACTATGTATAATATCTGTGTGGGTGTATGTACATGCATATGCTGTTATATACAGATGATTGCATGTGTTGAATCATGTTTTATATGTATTTACTGTGCGTATATATATATAATTATATATATATATATTATATGTTTTTGAAATGTGTTCATTGTGCTAAAATTCCAAACAAGCACGCGTACAAAATGAATAGAATCTGAAGTCCGCCTAAAAGTTGGTCCGGAACGTCCCCCCACAGGTTTGAAGGTCCACAATCTTCAGCAATGCCACTGATCCAGGATCAGTCTGTAGACCTGGATCTTCCTGTCCATTGATTTCCCTTTGTTGGCTATGGCGGCTTAAAATGGGGCACCGTTGCATCGAAGTATCCATCAAAACATGGGGGAACAATATGAAACAATGGGATTTTGAATGGATTTTGAATGGATTTTCATGGTATCCTTGGGGGATCATGGCTTGTCATAGCCATTGATCCGATTTTCATGGATTTTCATGGTATCCTTGGGGGATCATGGCTTGTCATAGCCATTGATCCGATTTTCATGGATTTTCATGGTATCCTTGGGGGATCATGGGTTGTCATAGCCATTTTGAGATGACAATTCCCACGGATCCAAATGATCCAAGCGTCTCCAAAAGGGCGACCCAAATCTCCTCGCCCAAGGGTTCCGCAAAGACGGGTCGCGGCTGCCCATAGCTGATCTTACAGGGCAGGAATTCGTCCACCACGACCGTGGCCCACCTGGGCCCATGCTGGATGCCGATTCTGAACAGAAAAGATGAACATGGTTAGATCATGTTGGATAAACATGGATAAACCGGAAAAACTGCTTAAAAGCTTTCTGTTTTGAAGAGATAAACCGGAAACACTGCAAAAGCTTCCCGTTTTGAAGAAATGGGACAGGGGAGGCAAAAATATGCAAAAATCACGACCAATGATATCAGAGGTTATTCGGAATGTGATACATTCGTTTATCTGGTTGATCTGTCTGATTGGGGTGACCTGTTGCGGGACTTGCCCTGATGGCAGCCAGCTGGCGCCATGCAACTGCTGACGAAAGACTCATCTTTCTCGAGATCAAAGAGGTACACTTCGTATTTGCCATCCTGGTGACATCAACATTTTCATGTGCGAATGATCCATCATATCAGTCAAGCACGGAAGTACATCGATCACAAGGTATCACTTTGCAAACCAGCAAATAGATGTACAGTATATAAACAGGGCAATGCTTCTTAAATGACACTCTGCACATTGTGGATACATTCTCGATACATTGTCGTAGGCCCAAAATCCAATGTACATCAGGTACCAAGCAGAACGGCGACCGATGCGCATGACTCCCTCCTCCGTGATGTGCCGATCTTTGAAAAGACTCTTCAACTTCCCCGGATAGTCGGACAAACAGCTCAGCGCAGCCATCAGCCAACAATCTCCCAGGCTGCCCTGATGCACATCCTTGGCGGCTCCGTTGGATGTGGTGATTTTGCGAGATATAGGAATATAAATACCCTGGACCTGGACCACTCGGGGTTCCACGTATACAAACGCTAGCAATACAAGTTAAGAATAAAATGGCACATCCAAAGGATTTCTTACTTGCGTTCAGTTGAAGGGTTGTCTCAGCATTCTCAATTTCTATGGTCTACCGTGACAAGCATCTTGTGGCCGAACTTCCTCAAAGAGAAGCGCCTCTCAAGTTGGGACATCCGATGAAACCCTGGTCACTGATTTCAAGCAATACCTTAAGCTGAACGTGCCAATGTGGGAGGCTATCTCCCAGATTTTCATGTTGTTGACCCAGTTACCCTCCAGTAAATTAACATAGACCCTGCCAGATAGGGGTGGGAAGACTAGTTTCCACTCTAAATTGGTCATTTTCAGGGTCTATATTAATTTACCAGGGGGTACCTGATAGTGATAATTTTCGCTTCTAAACAGGAAAAGAAGGATCATCACTCAGTAAACATGGGTGGTCCCCACGTTGGGCCAACGATATTTTTCCGACGTCATCTCTTAAGTGACCGTGCAACCAAGCGACTGCCCCAAAAACCCATCTAACCATGGTTGCATGCTGCACTATTTGGGGGTTTCCATAGATGGGGGATGGCTTGTAATAACAAAAACATGTTATAATGAATGATTTATATAGAATTTATATAATTTAGGGGTAACCCCCATTTTAGGGAAGCTCAAGATTCACCACAAACAAGAGACGCTAATATAGCCAAAAAACTGGATATTCCGCCCCAATAATGGCAACTGATCACAGCACCTCAATACTAAATCAACTTTGCTTTAGCAATCCATTTCCCCACTACTCCGCAGCAACAAATCCCCGTGTTGTCTCCAAAAAAAACCCGGACTCATAGGGATTCCCATGGATCATGATCAGCCATGATCAGCGCCAATAAGCAGTCGAACCGTTAGAGGTTTTAACTGTTAGTAAAGCTCAATGTCATGGTTTATATGTTTTATACCACCCATTTATGGTTTTAAAAATTGGGGGTGTACTATTGCTTTACTAACCTTAGACCCCTTATGATCACACAGGCAACTGCTTGGGTCCCCAAGCCCGGAAATCCCGATGGCCTCAGCAGGATCCCCCAACATGCGCGCGCGCACCCATTGGTCTGCCGAACCACAGCTGAAGGAGGTGGTGGACTTACCTTGACTGCGACGGTTCTCACACAGGCCAATGGGGAAGTGGTTTTTTGTTTTAGCCCCTGATTTGATGAAAATAAAAATTTCGAGCCATGATGAAGAGCAACAAGAGTGGAAAAACATGGGGGATCAAACATCCTAAAAGTGGGATACAAGCACACCAGGTAGGAAAACCAGCACAAAAGAATGGGGAAATATGGGGAGTGTAAACTACAAACCTAGGGAGTTGACAAGCCCATCCCATGCCAAACTGAGTGAATTGGAATCCTCCGGCAGCCGATTCTTGCTCATCTCCCAACTTTGCTGGTTTAATCAGTTTAATCCCGCTATTTTGGACCACCAGGGTTATGCCCACAGTGGAAGGCCACAGGTCACTGGGTTCACGTGAAGTCCCAGGGGCCGATGCTGTTTTCATCATGAGGGAAATCAGGATCTGTGAAGGCATTGGACAAATCCTGAGTGGCGCGTGCAAAATTGGCATGATCCGTGGCCAAATGGAGACACCATGCAATGAAGAGTGCTTGATTAATTAGTATAACCCATAGGATCCATGTATGGTATATGTGCTAACATTTGGGGTATATTGATGGTAAATGTTACCATATATATATAGCATACATGGATCCTATGGGTAAGTATAATATCAAGAGCGATGGAAACAAAACATGCAGTTCCATGACCGGCCATAGCCGTTACTTGGAGCCTCTGCCAGCAATTTGGAAGGTCATCTTTGGCGATTGCAGTGGACTGGGTCCAAAATGGCTATCGTCATGGTTCCCTGAGTAAAATCACACATTCACTTGTATAAGTAGCAACCCTACACATGTGGGTCCGGGGTCAAAACCGTAAGACAACAATTTGGGTTGGTTATACCATCAAAAATGACACCAAACATCATTTTAATATTAAGAACGGTGCATGAATCGTCATAAAATCCAAAACCCAGCTCAAGTATAAAGTTGAATAAAGCCAATAAGTTTACTGTAAAAACCAATAAGTTTACTGTAAAAACCAGATTTATAGCCAGTGTCATCAGTTCCCACAGGTCCCGGTCCCAGATCCATCCCGCCATTTGCCGCCCGGGGCTCATCTTCGATACCTGTGAAGACGGACTTGCTGGATGAGCGCCAGCTGTAACGCCAAGGCCTCCACGTTGTGTGCCGGGTGGTTCACTTGATGATGTCCAACCGATTCCAATATATCTTTTCCAAATCTTCCAAGGCCTTTTTTTGTGGCTTTCATATGGTTTCATGTTGGACTGCAGGCAAAGGTATCCCGCAACTCTGCTCAAGAATAGGTGGATAGTGTTTTTATCTTCATATTGTGGCCACCACAAATCACTCCTGAATGCTACTGGAGCACGGCCAAGTGAAAACATCCAGCTTTTCACATGCGAGCCACCTGGGGGTCATGATCCCGCAAGCGGCTAAACAATATTCGATCAACATGTTTTTTTTGGTTCTAGAAAACGACTTGCCAGCGAAGTTTCTTCAATGCCAAACCAACCCTACCAACCCTACTACTTTGCCGCAGACTTTGCCTCCCGTTCTGTTTCATCACCACCGGCGTCTCCAGCTGCTCACCGGGTTTCAAGGTGAACTCGCATGGGTTTCCCTCAGGGAACTCCATATTTTGGCCTCAAAAAATGGGGCGAAAGGTGTGGCTTGGCCGGTGACTCAAAGGATTGTTGGTATTTTGAACATGTTGCCAAGAAATAATGCCAGTGCTTAGTGTTTTTTTCTTCTTCTCTCTCTCTCTACATGTTTGAACCCACCAACTCGCTGATGTCGCAGTAAGCTGCCGACATTTTGTGAAATTGATGGTCACTTTCTTCCCCACGCGGTCCGAGGCGTTGGTGATGATCATCGTCCAATATTTGCCTTCGCCACGTTCTGCACCCTCTTCCTGGATCATAAAGTTCTGTCATTTGCACCCGGTTTTACCATGTTTTACCATAAATGGGTGGTCTAGACCATCTGTCACATGTCCCTGTTTATAAATCATAAGTCAAGCAAAATGCATGAACTAAACTAGGGGCTAGAGGAACGCTTCATCGACTCTCACAAGACCATTAGATGGGAGGTTAGAGAACAAACAAGTGCATTGCAGTCAATTGATTTTCCCAACCATTGTCAACCTGCCAACCGGGTCATGTTAGAAAAACGAGCATCGGTATGCTGTTTCAAGGCATACTTCAAGCGCTGCTTGGTGAGCCACGAAATGAATTCGTGGCAATTGATGGTGCCATCCTGGTCCGCGTCAGCGGCTTGAAACATGGCTTGAGCCTTGTTCTTCTTGATGCCGATGGCTTCAAAGACCTGGTGGCAAAGAACATGCTAGAGGAATTCCTGCGACCTGGAGATCGCTCACCAAATAAAATTTGCCACTTTATGTGCATAGTTCTTCAATGGTTATCATTTTTCTGCAGTTCTGTAAATTTCAAATGATCTAAACAGCTGCGCTTCAAAATGGGCAATCGCTTCATGTCCAGCGACTGCAGCGGGGACCTTCCCGTTTTTTGTACGGCTCATAGCGGGGAGTTTTCTAAAGAAACCGCAACCAACAACAAATACCAATGATATCCAATGATCAGCGCCACAGTTTTTTTTCGGAAATTTTCCGGTGGTTTCATCCCAGGTGCTGCAGTCATTTCCTCTTCACTGAGGACCCCATCTCCAGAGGTGTCGTATTTGGCAAAGAGCTCCTGCAAGCGTTGCTTCGCTGCCATGGCGTGTCTCGGATCGATATCTGCGATGGATCTGGGGGAGCTGCGGTGAGCGATGGACGTGGAGGCCCTGAATGGTTTCAAGAGATGGTATGCACACAGAAACGTGTAACATGTTCTATGGAGCCAGAGATTGTGATATATATATATATATATATACAATGCGTTATTAAATTTCACGAGCTCCTGGGATTTTGTGATTTTTAGGAAATATTGGATATCAAGGTCAAGATGCAATATTTGATGCAGTGTACGCGCACAAGGGTGGCACGAAAAATCTTAAGAGTCATGGTTTGCACGGGTTTGCACTGGATCAGCCTTCCATAAATGGAATTGGTCTAATCAATCGTTCAGAAAAAATGAAACGGTCGGAAACGGTCGGAAACAGTCGGAAACGGTCGGAAACATGATCCGGCCAAAACTTGTCCAACCCGCATTCTTTTTTAAAAAAAGCATTTCCGCGCAACGCGTAGGGTTGCCCTTTGATTGGAGGCATCTATGTTTGTAGCTTATGATTTATGCTAAGTTTTATGGATGATGCCATGCAAAGTTCAGTTGGGAGAACTCCCCCAAGTTCCAGGGCTGAGATCCCCAGGCCGCCGTCGAAACTCTCCGAGAACAACCGCTGGTGGCATCACGACCTTAGTGATATGCAAAAAATCTGGTGGAGGTGAAACAAATAAGATCCTCTAAGCCATTCGCCTACTTCTCGAATCTAAAAGGTGGGGGCATCTTCTCTAGGATAAAAAATAAGGCGCAATAAGACAGACACCACCAGAGAGTTGTGTTTATCAAGTGCTCACAATTCATATTTGCCATAAACATCCACTGACTCTCTCGCCTGGTGCTGGTCGTCCCCAAAATACTTGCTGGGAGCTTGGTGCTGGCACCTCTAACCGTCAACCGTTTTGAACCACACAGACGTATCCGTCGTCCATCTGACAATAAATTGGTTTAAGGGAAATCTAGACGAAACCATGGTTTTGACCATCAAATATCGGGGTTTCCGCTTTAAATTTTCCCGTCATCCAATTCTGTAAATCTAACAACACATTTTGAGACAAGACACTCCTCGAGTTGGCGTCAGGGCAACCGTGCCATTGCCGTAACTCCGTCGATGTTGGATGGTCAGGGCATGGTTGATCTAGCCATGTGCAATGCAGGAACTGTTTGCAGCTGGTAACGATGAAAACATGGAAGGTGCGATGGTTGTAGGTCCAAGGCCTTAGTCGCTAATTAATTGAATTGACAAGCCGTTCCACATGGTTCCCTTGGCTGTGTGTCGGATTTGATTGGTTTTTCTTGTGAAAAATATTGAAAAATGGTTGGCACCAAGCACCAGTAGTTGCGAGCCGGTTTGTCGGGGCACCACTTTGGAGGCTTGAGACAGGATTGTCTCATCATGCCTTTGCAGCCATAACTCAAAGGTAGCAACCATCGCAAGTCACGACCCAAGGTGTTGACAAATCAGCTATATATATAATATATATATACATATAAATGATAATCACATTGTCCGACTGCATACTAAGGCCCTATCCTTCTATCATTTTCTATCAACCTGCACCATCAATTTGCATCCCTTTCTACTGGTCATTGACCTTTTTAAACGTGAGACATTTGGCCCCCTGGCTGCCCTTCAGGCACCTAGGTGACCGCATCTGCTTCATGGAAACTTACGACATTATGGGCATGGGACCATCAGTGCCGGAAATGGATACACTGGAAGATCCCTGGCTTTAACAAGAGAAATCGTGGAAAAAAAACGTGCTCACATGTCAGAACAACGAGGAAAGTATAGGAAAATACATCAAACCACTAGCCCTGGGCATATCATCGCACCTCCATCAACTCCAACTCTTGTGCACATTCTGCTCTTACCACAGTGAGAATGCAAGGAACAAGTGAAGCAAATGTCCAAACAAATCCAGTGGCTCGGTGGTCAAAGAAGGATGTCATGAGTGAACTGGCTGGGGAATCTGATCAAAGGACCACTTCAACCCAAGAAGCAGCTGAACCTATTGTGCCTTTCTTCGCTGCACAATAGAAAGCACTGGTTTTAGCCGCAATACTTCTATCACATGCCCACCCAGTGTATTCCTAAGAAAACATGAGTCAACGAACATATCGCTTCAGCAGGTCTAAAGCACTGATCTGTGTGCAGCACGAAAGGCGGAGTCCAAACTGAAAACTTCTAAAAATGACAGACCACTGATCTGGGCGATTCTTTGCCACCACAGGATCAGTCTGCGAAGCTACACTCACCGTGCCAGGGTCGATCCTCAGAAACCTCAAGGTGGGCTTCACTTGCCCATGGCCCACAGTGATGCACATGCACTCGGTGACGACTTTTGGAAGCTCAATGATCAACATCAAATGAGACCAGAATGTGCTCCAAATCCATTTCTCAGCTTCTGACCTTAATCTGCAGTCAAACGGTGTCATGTAACTTCCTGGTCACAAGGCTGCAGCATGAAAAAATGAACATTTCCGTGCAAAAAGACACCAAAACTCATAAAATTCCAAAATCTGGAATTATTTGAAACCTAATCATGTCAAATCTTGTCCAAAACATGTCCAAACAGTCCACCAAACCCTGGTACCCTCTAGGCGCGCATCAAATTTAGCTCTCCTGCCGCTTTGCGGCTCATCCTTCCCAACCTAGGCTTCATCAGTTGCGATCCCCCCTCCCCAAATCATAAACACCTGGATCTAGTTTCTATTAGCAGGTATTTAGTATTAGGGCGAAAGGCTTCCGATTCAGAAAATCAACATATTCATTTAAAGACTTACACTTTGACTTCAAAATAGATCATCTTCCCTATCACATCCTATTACTAGTGTTAATGTCAAGGTCTCCCAGCATCCTCTAGCCCAGTCGCATGCCGAGTGCTCATCCGAGCTATCCAGAAGGTCATGGGAACGAATCCGCAGGACACTTTCATCTCAGGCGAAAAGGTCCGAGTGCATGCCCCGGTGGGTAGGATTTGTTGCCAGTGTTTCGACATTGGTCGCGGAGCCAGGTCGATAAGGGCCTGGCTCCAGCTAGATCCATGGCGTCGGATGTCTCGAACAAGGACCAAGGTGGTCATCGATGTCATCGAATGTTTTCTGGCAATTATGAAGACCCGAAGGAATACAAGCGCTGGAAGGCGTGGGTGAGTAGTAAACTACTGACTTTGTCCTCGAAGATGCCGGCGGAGGCCAAAGGGGCCTTCATCTACACGTGCCTTTCTGGAAAGGCCTTAGAGGCCATCGAGCGCCTCGAGCCTGCACAGTTTCACAAAGAAGGTGGCGATCAGGTGATTCTGGGTTTGCTGGACAAGAGGTTTCCAGAGAAGGACGCCTCAGACGAGATGTCAGAGAGCTTGACTGACATCTTCAATCTGAAAGCTGCTGAAGGTGAGACCCTCAAGCGTTGGATTAGCCGTGCATCTGAAGCTTTTGACAAGTTGCAGAGGAAGACAAACGTGAGTTTTCCGGATGAGGCCCGTGGATGGCTCATTTTACATTGCTCAGGTCTGTCATCAGAACAACAGGCTGTAGTCTTGGCCAGGTCACTGGGTGTTTTGAAACGAGAAGAGCTGGGAAGAGCGATGAGAAGCTGCTATCCTGAGTTTGTGTGCCCGAAACGCAAACTGTATGGTCTCAGCCTGGTAGAGGATGAGTCTGCGGGTGCGCAGGAAGTCGCTGATGATCTCAACGACTTTGAGGATGTGGAACAGTTTTTGGCTCAACATAGCGTGGGTCAAGATGATGATGAAGTGTTCGACGAAACGGACATCGCAGAAGCACTGGCAGTGACGTGGAAACAACGTCGTCAGGACCTCAATCGAATGCAAAGAGCCCGGAAGTTCCACGATGCCTCCAAGATGAAACGACAATTTAAAGAACTGAAGAAACGTACTCGCTGTCACAAGTGCAACCAAGTAGGACACTGGTCTAGGGAGTGCCCCAAAGGCAAAGGTCATGGCAAAGGATCATCGAGTTCATCTAAAAGCAATCCGAAGGATGACACTGGAGCTGCGGCAGTGGAGCATTTTGTTGCTGCCGTGTCTTGCATCGACAAGAACGTCCACACTGGTTTGCGTGATGAAGTCAGGTGATTCATGAACAGTTGTTGGTCAGCAGTCCAGAATATGGTATTCTAGATTCTGGTTGTGGATGATCGGTCATCGGTAGGGAGACTTTTGAAAGCTTCAAAGTCCTTTGGAACCAACAGGGAGTGAGCTGCCCCGAAACCCTTGCGGTTTCGGAATCATTTCAGGTTTCGAAATGGTGCCCGTGAAACATCGCTGGAAGCAGTGAAGATTGCCGTCACCATAGCTGGCAGAGCGGGAACCATCAAAGCCTCATTGGTCCAAGGCAGGGCCCCACTGTTGATTTCTCGAAACGCTATGAAAGCCCTCTCCACCAAGATGGATTTTGCAGCAAACGAATTGCATGTGTTCGAGGATCAAAGGGTGGTTCCTCTGGAGATTCAATTCTGCTGGTCAGTATGTTATCCAGCTCATGGGTAATCCGAGTTCAGCTGAGTCGCAGTTCGATGAAGTGATGGTTTCTGAACAGGTGGTTGTGGATTCTGATAACTTAGCTGCATCTGAGCCTCCAGCGGCCTAATCATCGAAAGCCAAGCATCTCCCTGATGCTGTCAATTCCTGTGCATCCGAGTCTGAAGTCTTGTCCAAGGCCGTCCCAGGACAGGTTCCGTCTGGGGTTAGTGTGTGGTCTCGTGTGGATGTCAAACTTAGATGGGCTCCGCTTAGTGGTAAGCAAGGACCATATTGGCATCAAGTCATCCGCAGAGTTGTCACAGACCTTGACACTCAACAGATAATCCTTGACCAACCCATAAACCCTAAGAAAGATAAGCGTGAGTACATGACTCTTATCCCCAAGAGTACTGGTAAGACTCAGACTGATCTTTGGTTCCGGCCTCAGGAGAAGACCTGTGACACCGAGTGCATGCCTGTGCGCCATCTGCGCCAACTGAATGCGCAGGCCAGAGAGTTGTCCCAAGCATCTTTCCACCAAGGAAAGCGACTTTTGGTTGCGGAGGTGTTCAGTCCACCCAGGTTCTCTGTAGCAGCTCAAGAGTTAGGATTCTCAGCCCTCTCTTTTGACATCAAGAATGGATATGATTTCACCAAGAAAGAAGATCGTGATCATGTAGAACAACTGTTGGCTGAAAACCCCCCAGAACTGCTTTTGATTTGTCCTCCATGTACTCATGAAGGTGGTTGGCAAAATTTGAACGAATCTCGAATGGATCCCGAAGAAGCCACCCAAAAGCGGTTGCAAAGCCGTATGTTCATTCGTTTTGTATGTAGACTGTATGAACAGCAGCTAGCCCGTGGAAAGAGAGCACTGTTCGAACACCCCTCTGGTGCCAGAACCTGGGGTTATGGCGAAGTGTCTCGGTTGTTGGACAAATGCCACTGGTGCAAGCGCCGCATGTGTATGTATGGTCTGCGTATCCCGAAACATGACAGGTTGATCCAAAAGTGCCGTTGCCCGCCAAGTTAAGCCGGCACGCCCAGTTTAATCAGTGCCTCGGTTTGGATGTGAAGTATCTGCCTCGTTGGAAGCTTGGACAAAAGATCAAAGCTCTGATTCCCTTTCATGATCGTGAGACATCCGAGCTACTCCGCAAACTGGTTGAAGATCATTGGATACGTTGGGCCGGCCCACCCTCAGAGGACATCATGGATCATGGACCCAGCCCAAACCATGTTGGGTGAATCTTTACAGGCACTGTCTGAGTCACTTGGAACCTCAGTCAAGTTCATGCCAGCCGAAGCGCATTGGCAATTGGGCCGTGCTGAGAGTCATGGTGGATGGTTTGGACGAGTGTTGGAAAAAGACATCAAGGAACACAGTCCAAGTGATAAACTGGCATGGGAGCGCTGTGTTAAACATGCTCATGTGAAAAGTCAGATGATCCAGAACTATGGTTACACTCCTCATCAGTTTGTTGTCGGGAAAAACCCCAGTTCCTGGTGACCTACTCAATGAACCACTTCATGTCATTCCTGCTACAGCTGGGTTGTTGGATTCTGAGATACAAGAGGCTCAGTCAGTTCGTGCATCAGCTAGGGAGGCAGTTGTTGAACTTCAGGATGATCGGGCCCTCAGACAGGCCTTGCTGGCACGCCCAAGGGTGTCTCAGGACTTCCGTGCAGGTGAGCTGGTAGCGTACTGGCGTCAGCAAAAGTATTCACAGGCTCAAAAAAGGAGGTTGTTGGCATGGAACCGCAATGATCATTGGTAAGGTAGGTAGGAACTACGTGATAGCTCACTGGAAACAAATTTTCAGATGTGCACCAGAACAACTTCGTCCAGCAACATCGGAGGAAAAAACCTTGGTACAGACGATCAGAAGCAGAATTGTTGGGCATCAAAGATCTGATGGGTACCTTCAAGGGTAAACAGTACGTGGATTTGGTCCCAGGGCAGTATCCTCCAACAGTGGCTGCATCAGAACAGCCAGCCACGCTGTTAGCTCAGTTTCCTTCTTCTGTAGATTCGGAAGATATGCAAGTGCCAGCTGCTCCGGAAGTGCCAGAACCGCCTGTTCCGGCTCCCCTGGTGTTGAAAGAACATGCAATTGACGTTCCTGAGAAACCAAATCGTGGAGCACAACCACCAACAGATCTTCCAATTCCCGAAGTGCCTTGTGTTTCCAACACGCCGATTGAGCCTCAGCAGTCAAGCAGTTCATATGGTCAAATTCGTAGGCGTGTCCATGGTAAGTCAGACGAGAATGCCCTGTACAGGGCACCAGCCATGCGTGAGGATGACTTCATAGAAATCATGCGTGAAGTAGTTCCCCCGCTAGTTGATCAAGCCATGGAACAGGTGCAAAAGTGAAGCATCCGACCGCGCTCCGGCGGTGAAACGAACACTGGAGAATCCAGAGACACCGGACCCACATCGGTCCAAGCTTGCGAGTGATGAAGCCATGCTAGCAGCTCTTGATCATGGAGGTGAAGAGGTCTTGTTGGTTGAAGAAGTGAACGCTTGCAACAATGAAATTGATGTACTCATTGCAGCACATGTCCAAAAGAAAGCAACCAAGGAACTCCCACATAGTGGCAACGCTGCAGACTTGCAGAAACTGGTAAATGCATCAAAAGCTGCAGAGCGGACCACTATCCCTGAAAAAGGAGCGGTGAAAGTTCACTATGGCAAAAAGGCCCAGATGCTGAAGGAGAAACATCCTGACCGGTTCATTGGGAGGCGTTTCGTCATCACCCGAAAAGCCATGGTAACGTAGCTGTAAATGACCCCCAAACATCTCAGATCAAAAGTAGGTGGTGCCTTCAAGGTCATTTGGACCCTGGCTTGGATCGAAAAGCCCAGGATGGCATGTTACAATCCCCAACCTTGAGTCAACATAGCCTAGTGTTGTTGATGCAGATCCTGGTCTCTCACCGCTGGACTTTAGATCTTGGTGACATCAAGGGTGCCTTCATGGAAGCTGGTCCACTTGATCCACGATATAGACTTTTGTTTGCACATGTTCCATCAGGTGGCATTCCAGGTGTTCCTCCGGACGCAGTTCTCGAAGTTACCCCGGAATGTTGATGGGCAGAACGATGCCCCAGCTGCATCGTACCGCACCTTCGACCACGAAGCATACGTGGCAGGGTGGGCTCGTTCTCGTTTTGACCCATGTTTGTACACGTTGAGAACAAAGGGCTCAGAATCAACTTTGGTGGGGGTAATGGGTGTTCATGTGGATGACATAGCTGCAGGAGGCATGGGCCCCCTGTATCAACAGTCCATCGAACAATTGAGACGCAGGTTTCCTTTTCGGAAGTGGAGAACTGGAGCTCGAGATTTTTGTGGCGCCTTTTACAAACAAGATCCTACCACCAAAGAGATTTCGATGTCCCAATCTTCCTTTGCAGAGCGTTTCAAACCAGCATAATATGTTCCAAAGGGAGCCAGAGCAGACAAGCCTTTGGACCCTGCCCAAATCCGAGTGTTGCGAGGCATCAATGGCAGCCTCAATTGGATTGCAAATCAATCCAAGCCAGATCTAGCAGTACAGACCAGCCCCAGTCAACAATGTTTTCCAAACCCTACCATAGGTCACCTCAAAGAAGCAAACAACGCCATTCGACGTGCCAAACAACATAAAGATGTAATTGTCACTCCGATGCTGCTTTTGCAAATGTGGGAGCCCATACTCAGGCGGGGTATATTTTGGCTTTTGCTGATCGTGACATCCATCATGGTTTGCCGTCTCCTTGGAATCCTGCAGTATAGTATGGCGTAATTAGCTACCGACTGCCAAGGGTAGTGAGTTCAGCTCAGCTTTGGGTGGTGAAGGTGAAGCGCAGGCCATGTCCACAGCCAGTGGAACGGTAGAATGGCTTACCCTCCTCATGTTGAAAGTTTTGCATGACCCCTATGAACTTAGAGACGCACATGGAATGCTGAAACAACGACCACCCATATACGCAACTGACTGTAAGTCACTTTTATGATCACTTGATATCACCTTCACCCCCAATATCAATTGATGATAGGCACACTAATATCGATGTAGTCATGATCAGGGAATCCTTGTTCACCACCTGTGGAGCTGTCCGTTGGTTGCACACCAACCGCATGCTTGCCGACGGACTCACGAAGAACAAGATGGATCCTGTTCACCTTTTAAGGTCATGCCTGTGGCACGGTCAGTATCAGATCTCACCTGAGGAATTAGTTTTGCAGCAACAGGCCGATGAGCGTGAGCGCAGAAAACAACGTATAGACTCAGCTTCAACTGCTCAGCCGTCTCAAGGAAAGTGAAGCTTTCAATGTAAGTTGGCATATTCTGTTAGGGGTGAATGGCGTAGGACTTTTCTCTAGTGACTGGATCGATGTGCGGCGCTATGACTGATGGTGCCAAACGTCGTGCATGCTCACCTGTGAAGGAGGATCCCCAGGGTCCTGAGAAGTTGTCTTAAGCAGGTTATGGAATCAATGCGCATGCCAGTTCCAGTGAGCTGATGCCTGGCCACACTCCTGACATGGAAGTGCCATATGTGCCCAAGTCCAGCGAGTCTCCAGGTGGAAAGATCACATTGCCCCCGAGCGTTTTTGAGTGTTGAGCAGTGGGGCCGCACCGATCACTTGGGGTCAGTATAAGGGTTGTGGCATACCATATCATGATCTCCTTGAGCGTAAAGATGAGAAAGCTGTTGGATATAAGAAGTGGTGCATGGCCCCTCCAATACCGCAGAGGGCCGCCTTTTGGATCTGACCCGCTATTTGCATTTCTGTGACCGACTGGCCGACTGGTTACTGGCCCAGCCCTGACTCAGAGCCCAGTGTTCCCAGGGACTTCCGAAGTCCGTCAATATAAATGAGCACTTGTGAAACATGGTAGTCAAACCTTGCTGCCAACATGGTCCTCCAAATTTTCAATTGCAGAGATTGATAGGAGTGTTAATGTCAAGGTCTCCCAGCATCCTCTAGCCCATTCGCATACCGAGTGCTCATCCGAGCTATCCAGAAGATCATGGGAACGATTCCGCAGGACACTTTCATCTCAGGCCAAAAGGTCCGAGTGCATGCCCCAGTGGGTAGGTTTCGTTGCCAGTGTTTCGACACTAGTATAACATACAGTATCGCCAAAATTGGATTTCAAAGCTTTCACCTGATAATAAGATCAAAACCTCAATGAAATAAAACTAATGTGTTCCATTTCAAAAGGTGGACCCCAACAATAAGCACCCCAGGCTTGATTAGTTTCTATATTGTTAGGGGCTGAATCACATTTTGTGGGTACTCTGGTCTCCTATTAGCGTTTCAATGGCCACAATTGAACAACGCAAGTAGAAAAACATTAAAAAACATTCGGGCGGGACCATAATCTGGGGTACGTTTAGTAATAGGGAGATATAGGGAGAAAACTTTATTCTTCATGATTCTTCATGATACTTGTACTTGGAATCCGGCCAACCATGGGCAATAATGTTGGCTGCCTAATAGTAATTACCCCCCCCTAAATTTTATTTTTTTTGAAAAATATTTTGGGGGGGTCAACCTTCCTATAATAATTTGTGGGAATCTATAGCTGGGATCATGATATGTAATTACTGTATCTGATAGATTCTCCATGGTTTTGTTGGGTTTCTGTTAGATTCTGGATAGGGTTTGGTTAGATTTCTGAGATGTTCTGCATAGGTTCTGCATGGATTAGGGTTGGTTTCTGTTAGATTCTGTATGGGTTTGGTTTAGTTTCTGATGGGAATATGTCTGGATGCCCTCTGGAACATGACTCTTTTGGCAATACTAAAAGTAAATAGAGCTAATTGACTTTTAGTATTGGAGAAAAAATTGGAGTTGGAAAAAAAGTTTCTACTATTGCCATGTTGGTTCCACTATTGGCCATGCCCTCTGGACAAGGTCTGAACATGACTCTTTTGGCAATACTAAAAGTAAATAGAGCTAATTGACTTTTAGTATTGGAGATAAAACTGGAGTTGCGGAAAAATGTTTC
>Ga0126342_10008197_pt1 | contig 18699 bp, 10 predicted proteins | sample Cyp1metagenome_FD_92528 | JGI IMG/M metagenome (GOLD analysis project Ga0126342, IMG submission 92528) | Coral microbial communities from Lord Howe Island, Old Settlement Bay, Australia - Cyphastrea 1 metagenome | ecosystem: Host-associated > Invertebrates > Cnidaria > Coral ...
TCATGTCACGACAGGCTGTGACTCAATTTCCTGGCGACCTTCGCCGTTCAGGCACAAGGATCTGTAGCAACAGCGTGGAGAAAAGGTTTGATGCATGGCTGTGCCCTTGCTGTAACTCCTACAATAATATATATTTATACATTTAACCAAATTCAATTCAAATTCAACCTATCCTGCACCAAAACAACCCATCTGGATGTTCTGGGGCCAGGCTCGCCCTCGGGGCAGTGCTTGGCGCGCTTGCGCGGCAACTTCATTGGGCAGCCTGGCTGATTTCGGGGCCAGGGAGGCTTTGGGGACAGTTTTTTTTTTCCTGGCCATCACCAGGGATACATAGGGATACATAGAGTTTCCATCTGTTTTGCAGAATATCTAAGATATGTGATTGGAGGTGTTGGTTTCAACGCTTCGAAGGAAACTTTCCAGCCTTCCCGCAATGCTACCTTGTATGACATTGACACGCCTATCCTGGCACAACTTCGAATCTGATTCTCCAACATCTTCAACGACTGAGAGGGAAACTATTGTTGATGGATTAATTTTGTCAGTTTGTTGGTGCGCCCAGCTCCCTTTGCGCTTCGCAGCTTTCGTGCTTTCATTCTCATGGAAACAAAATAAAATATGTGATTGGAGGTGATTGAAAGTAATTGCTTACCGGAGGCTGGCACTTTTGGGTTCACTATGTTTCTGCATGATATTCTGTATGCTGATGGTCGATAGCTGGTCGGAAGCCTGACATGTTGGATGATTAACCAGGCCAACCGCAACAAAACTTTGCGAAGCAATGCTGGATCAATAGGGTCATAACAGTTGTGTCCCTTTGACTGCTTTGGCCGGGGTCTGAAAATCCGTGAAGATCCTCGGTGCAAGATGCAAACACCATGATGATGATGATGATGATGATTGATGATGACGATGATGATGATGAGGATGAGATCCAAGAACTTCCATTGATTCTGGTTGCATGGCCTAGGCCGGTGCTCTTGAGACATTGGACCGGATGGTGGGCCGTGGAGTTAGTGGATGGGAAAATGGCTTGGAGATGACTGGGGAACTACTCATACATCTCGTACTTACCAGGATTTGTTCCTCATCACATCCTTCAGACCTGTTGAATTGTCTTGGAGCGGACCTTATATTTCTTTAGTGAGGAAAACAGTGCTTGAACTCAAATTTTCGTCATTGTATTCCAATGAATGAAGTGTTTGCACCACAATTTGCGGGCAAACATGGAGATAAGTGCTTAAGTCTTAAGTGGGGCCTGAAAGCTTCGCCCCATATGCCTTTCCAATCCAAACCTGTCACAGTCTGCGCCTCGACATTATTGACTTGGACTCGTTCATTGGAAAAATTGGGACCGACCCTCAAGATGCATTAATTTGTTGTTGAGCCATGTTGAGCCCACCAAGTGGGTTTGTCTGAAACGTACCCCTAAATGATCCTAAATGGGCCATTATGTCAATCAGCATTTTTCCCATGTTTTTCCCCTATGATTCAATGACCGGAGCCACATGCTATTTGATCTATTGGTTACATCGCTGGGAAACATCACACCTCACAACTCGGCACAGGCGAGTTCGGATCAAGCTGACGAGGCGAGCATCCCCTGAGGTTGATTTTGGGGCCAGACAGGTGGTTTGGAACATGGCTTTTATGGTGATTTAATGGTGATTTAATGGTGATTAATGGATATTAACAAAAAAAACTGGTTGGTGGTTTGGAACATGGCTTTTATTTTTTTTCATATATTGAGAATCATCATCCCAACTGACGAACTCCATCATTTTTCAGAGGGATTGAAACATATTGAAACCACCAACCAGTCATGATTCTACATATTTAAGGGATCTAAAGGGATGGTTTCACAGGATGTGGTGTCATGACCAGGTGCACTACGACCTCACCATCGCAGCGTGTGTCGCCGCGAAGGAGGCCCTACGATGTATAGGTTATACTGATGGGCGCAGGTCCACTAATAATCACTAATAAGTGGTTATATAATGTTAATTACTGTTATATATATATATATATTTATATTATATATATATATATCAGCTATTTTTTTCTATGTTCTAGATGTGTCGAAAACTTTGCAGGAATTTCTGGGAATTTCCAGTGTTTGAGGGCATGGACTCACCAGGCTATATATATATTATATCTGTATACATATATAAATATATACATAGATCAAAGGAAGTTCACATAGCAAACTTCCGAGTTATGGACGAATCTCCATGATCAGTCTTCGCGTCATCATGTATTTTGGGAAATGGACACGGTAGTAAGTGGACACATGAGATTGCGGCAAGAGAAGCGTGCACATTTGTGGCTGAAAGGATGACAGCGCGGGACCCAGGGGGCCCTCGATCTAGAAAACCTGGCCAGATAAGAGGCAGCTAACTTGGAGACGGCTTGGCATAGGGAATGAGTAGCTCAACGAGAGAAACAAATAACACATCATTAATTTAGTCAATCAGTCAATCATTCCTCCCTTCACTTACTCACTCGCTCATTCGCTCATTCATTGATTGGTTCATTCAGTCAGTAAGTAGTCACTCAGTCACCCAGTCACTAATTTGTCGATTCAGTCATTCATTCATTTCATTCTTTCTTGCATTCAATCATTTTGTATTCACGCTCACACTGATTCACTGATTCACTGATTCAATCAGTCAGTCAATCATCCAGTCACTCAGTCACTCAGTCACTCACTCGTTGATCCATTCTTTCATCCAAGCATTCAATCATTCCTTTCATTCATTTCTGCATATCACACCAACGACTGCTTCGATGCGGTGTGCGCGCCACAGACCTTCCTATAGGCCATTGATTTCTTTTAGTCATTGCATGTCATTGTCCATTTCCGAAATTTCCGCCCTGGCACGGCCGGGCACTGGTATAACCATAGTGATAGAGTTTTCGTCGGGGTTTGTCCCAGGTTTGAATCACATGCTATCCATTCATCACCCCAACTGCACCCCCTGATAGGGCAGAACAGAATAAATGACGTGCAGTTCAGATCTGGATCAATTGAACTCCAATTTTGGCAGGCCTGCAGTTCTGTGTGTGGTTCTCAGGTTTTCGAAGTTTGGGGGCAGGATGTTGAACTATGTTGAACTCTCATACATAATTATCAAATATTATCAACACATTATAACACATTTATGCATGTCAGAAAGGTCTGATATGTTTGTTTTGCAGCCAAAGTTGGGAAAACGCTACCTTCTTGCACCTTCTGGGTGAATATTACCTTCAAATAGAACACCTGTCATTCTCGTTCATTTTGAAAAAATCAATTTTCAAACTTAGAATTTATTTATATATTTGTGCTGTAGCCTTGCAAAAAATGCGGCTGAATGATTTATTACATTTTTAAATGATATATATATATACGTAATGCATGTTTTGTCTATGTTGTGATGTTGTGCTTAGGCGAGAACTGCTCTCAGATTGCCGTGGGGTGCTTAGAGAAACTTGAAAACGACTTTTCAGCTTCAGATTTGCTTGAGTGAGATTACTGTTTAAAAATAGGCAAAAGAGGGAAGCAACCAATCTAGCAGTTCGTGACCATGATCGGTGCCGGCATCCCATTGGCATATAGGCATACCCCAATTGCATAACAATCATGGTGTGCAGGAAACTTGGCAATGATTTCATTGTCACATTCTCATGCATTAGGATGATGCCGCTTTCTCTGGACCGGTATACTAGTAATTATATCAGTATATTGTCAAATGTTGCAAGTAAAACATGTCCTATCATGTCCTATCTATAAATGGTAGTTCGGACTTAAGATGATTATGGCTTGTGAGTTGGTGCCCGGCCGCGGCCCGACCAAGGAGTGAAGCTGTTAGAAGCGAGACAAAAAGAGCGATGTTTCTTTAAGTGGCCTCCAGGGCATGCCCAAATTCGTATGTGTGGTGGATGCGATTCGATAGCGCATATTTTGATATTTTGGGGGGTCGATGTAGCCTTGAGGTTGTTGACTGTTGTTTTGTCATAGGTTGTCGCACATGTTGCAAAACATAGATGTTCAGCGGAGAGTCACTTGCCTCAGAAACCTTTCCGTCCGCTGTGGTTTGCCTTATTTTTGTGGTTGTTTGAAATTTTGCAACGGTGATTGTCGTTTTCTCATGGTTTCTCTTTTTTGGGAGAAAGAAACATCGCAAATTCAAATTCGTTATGATGTATACCACTTAAATCCACTTAACAGAGTATCGTTAAGTATTAATGGCTTCAAATTTCTGTTGTGCAGTGTAGACGGCTAGAACTCGTTTGTCCCCAAGCTGAATGGTTCAAGGGGCCATTCGTCGCCACTCGTTGGCTTCCAAATGCCATGTTTATCACATTCGTGGGGGTGCCCGGGGTATGAAGATGCTCATGAAGGTGGTTGAGAACGGTGTAGGAAAAGGATGGAAAAGATGCCAGCTGACTGCCTGATGCCATGATTTTACAATATTTTACATTTGGGACCCATATGCTCCTGGTTTGCCGACGAAGGCGATGATTTTCGATGATATGTGGACATCATGGACGGTTCACAGTGACAATGATTTTGTTAATTTTCATCATGAACATGATCTTGACATATTTTCTAGATATTTTGACATGATTTTCATGATCCCCATAAAATCCTGCAGCCGGCCACCCCAAAAAACGGCTAGGTGGTGCTCACACTGGTGGAGGCCCATTGGGACCAGCCTCACTTAATGAATGTATGTCCTTCACATATAAAAATTGTTACCTACCGACTACCTTGTAGATATACAATATGTATACATATAATAGATATTGTTTTTCTACATACATAAACGTATGTTTTTGTTTTTTTGAATATGTATGCATATATAGTTAATGTCTAATCTATATAATCTATACACGTTTCTGTACATGTTGTTTCATTTCGGGCAACCCGCCTGGACGCCCTAGCAAAAAATACAAGCCCTTTGTACCTATACTGCAGGTCTGTCCTAGAAATTTGGGTGGTCTTTAACATGTTTTACCTGTCATCTCCAGCCTGGTTCATTTGCTCCGCAGGTTCTTGCTGTTGAGCAAGGTCGGCATGTACTTGTAAGGCCGCTGGTCGGCTGGTGCTGCCCTGGGTCGACTGTGGATCAGTTGCTGTTTTTTTGTTTTCGTTGGATTTATAAGCTTAAACTGGCTCATGTAACAGTGAAATGGGGTTGTAAACCCAGCGCTAGTTGCAACTTGTACCAGGGCTCCATCATTGCAACATTTTGCGGCCCAAGCAGTATCAAACCCCCACACCCACACAGCACACACACACACACACCCACGCACGCACACACACACACATATATATATATATACATATCATTCGTTGATGTTCCTTGGGTTCAGGTCGTCCGCTCCACCAACGAAAATCGACTTGGATGCTTGTTGGGGCATTTGCAATGATACAATGGTTAGGCGTCTAGCGCTTAAATTAATCCCATCATCCTAATATTAAACACCCCAATTGCATCCCAAACAAAATGTGGAAAATCCCTACATCCAACTTTGGTTTCCTTTGGCGGTGTTTAATATGAACGGGGGGAAGGGATTAGTTCCATGCCCAAATCAGCAGTGCAGGCGCCACGAGGCGCTAGATGGATTCATGCCCCTCGGCTTTGAGCGTTTTCGCACCAACACAGACGACAAATGGCCACATTGATCTGGGTTGGGATTGTAGATGATTTCACGATATTTCACTGATCACTATTTGTTTGTAGATTGTAAGTGATTTATCTGGGTTGGATGATTGATCATGATGAATCGGAATCTAGATCAAATAATTCTTTTAAATGATATCCACTTTTGCAACATTTTGCAACTGCTGTTGCCCCATGAACGGTCATTGACCACTCTCTAGCCGGTGGGGACCATTGTTGACCAAGACTCGGGTTGATGGCTGGTTGTTTCTGATGCGAACTGGATTTTTTGGACATATCCAATTTAGCCATAATCAGCCAACTAAATGTTTGGGGGGGGGGGGTATTTTACAAAAAAAAAATGTGGTTTGGAATTTGGAGCAACAAAATGGGCATCATATGCAAAAATGTTTGGAACAATAAGGTGATTTCTCGGTGGAACATCAACAATGGGTGAGTGTCCCGTTGTTGATCGTTGTTTTTTTTGTCCAATTCAAGTTGGACAACCAAAACAGGTGATCGTGCCCCATGACTTAATTACGGAACATGGACCGAAAAATTACGAATTGATGAGTTGATATAGTTTAGGAGTACGGGTCCTTTGGGTGTAGGTTGGGTGACATAAAACCATCTATATTCTACGCCTGTATCTTGGAGTAGCCAGGAAACCTCTGACATTTTCTGAGGCAGCAGGATGATGCCGAGCCTCAAAGTCAGGCTACAGATGCTGGTTTAACATGATTTAACCCACTGTAGGATGCAACCAGAAAGCTATTCTCTGTTGGAATTTTTGAAGAAAAAACAAAAAACATGGAAATTCATCTGTCGAATCTGTCATGGCAAATTTTACCGTAGGAAGTTGAAACTCCAATGAGTTTTGGACATGGCCACCACCCCATTGAATTCATTCGTGCTTGGCACCTGAAGGCAGCCAAAGTGAGCAAGGCTTGGGTCAAGGCCTCAGCTGTAGCATCAGCGCATGCACATGCATATGTCTAGATATAAAAGGAATTAAACATACAATAATAACAATAATATAATATTATATATATATATATGTGTGTGTGTGTTGGTGTGTGTGTGTTATATATATATATAAATCCCCTTTGTTGGTTGGGAACTTCCCCGTACTGTTTGCGCCATCCCTGCAACAAATCGAACGTGGGGCCCCAAAATGGTCATTTGCAAGTGCTGAAGAACATCTTCAAAGGGAAGTGTTTGGGCATTCCAGGTGTCAGTTTGAGCCGGCTTGCCATTTTTCCAAACCCGAAACTGGACTTTGTAGTGTTTCGTATGGGTTTCATTTTTCATCATTTTTCTGCCTTTTAAGGGCAAGATCAAGCAAGCAGAGTGAGCTATGTATCATGAAAGCTACCTTCTGCTAACTGAGTCCCTCTTGTTTTAGCAAGGTATTGGCAGGCAATTGGCAGGGGCTGAAATTTGCTTACCCTTGGCATCAAGTGTGCAAGTAGTAAAGCAGCGGTTGTGAACTAACGTGTTTGGTTTCAGTGGTCCCCTTTTTGGGGGCTAATTAAATTACCCACTGCATCATACTACTACTGTACTTCGGGACATGCCCAAATGACAACATTGACAAAGCATGCTTAAAGGCGAGAAAATATCAATCCTCAGATGAATAAAGCGGGTTGCTTAATTCGGGATTCGGTAGTGCCACTTTAACAAGGGATGAATACACTTAATCAACCAGCAAGGAATTCAGTAGTTGCAAGTCGGCCGCCCAGGACTCTCTACCGTACTCAAGCTTCGCGGGAAAGAAGGTGGTCGATCAATAGGGACTTCTGTTGTTATGAATTGGGACGTATATGTGGACATACTGTAGATTCTAGATGAAATTAAACAGCACCAAGAACACAAGTTGCCTCTTCTTTCCACTGTGAAACAAAGCCTCTCCAGGACGCTTTCTGAAGCATCAATCCATTTGTGCAAGCCTTCGGGCGCTTGAAGTTGGTTGATCTTGGACATGCATTGGCCCATGTCCAGGATTCCAAAGCGCATCCTGAAGACAATCTTGAGAAGCCGACAGACACCTCCTATTTGCCAAGAGGTTGTATGTGTGTCCAAATTTGCCCCCCTGCTTTCCAAATCTTACGCGTAGACCATGAACTGGTGCCTGCATTTTTGGAAGCATCCTTGACTGACTTTTCTTTTAACTGTTTTTTGCCACCTGTGACGATTAACAGTTCAGTTCCACTTGCCGAGGACCAAGGACATGAGCACGAGGCCAAAGTTCAGTCGATGGAGGTGTCTCCTACCGGGGAGGCCCACCTGCAACCCTCAGCCATGAATCCAGTCAGAGCTGTGCCGCAGTCGGGAACTTAGACCAGCAGACCCAGAGATATCATCTGATTTTAACTATTTCTGGGCAGTAACCTGAGCTGGTAAGCCCAATGATTACCTCAAACCCAAATGCGCGGATCAGGTGTAGCTTGAAAGAAAAGCACAACATACACTTGGTGCAACAATTACATTACTATATGCTGCAACCCAATCAGGTACGTCCTTGTATGGCTTATTGGTTGCGTTTCCCATAGCTTCGACCTGCGGCCATCCCTCAACAATTCTCCGTTGATGCCATGGGCTCAGGTCACTGGCGCCAGAGGCTGCGCCAAATCATCCTCCCAGTGATCCTCACTTGAGCTCTGGGAAATTTGGTCACTTGGCTGAAGGACAGCAGGACGTTGAAGGATATTATATCTATCTATCTATATATACACTATGTATAATGTGAGTAATTGATAGTATAGGTATATTCTTATATGTTCTTGACATTCTCGTTTTTCTGATCTATACATTCAAGGAAAGACTGTGATTTACGGCGATTATCCGATTCGCTCATCTTTGGTGGCATGGTCCCACACCTTCAAGTCCTTGCATATAGATCTTTGAAAGCTTAAGCAAACCCTGCAGATTTCCCCTGAACTGTTCGTGGAGAAACATCCCGCGACTGGTAAACATATGTGCTGCATTTAGGTATGTAACATCCGTAAAGTGAAAAAAATAACTTGCGTGGAGTCTAGAGAGTCTAGAGATATCATGAGAGATCCCATGCATGATTCAACCATCCCGGTTGGTTGATGATCATTGGACCGGGTTATAATGCCCAACATTCAATATGCCTAATACTTAATATACTGGGGACTATCATCCATTCTGGGAAGCCCAATCAACCATACTGTGACGCTTTGAGATCCTGGGATCTCCTCCTATAGAAGGCTTGGCCTATGGATGTCCATGGGGTATGGTCTGGTCATTCCACCTGAATGGGATTCCCCGATTCATATCGATTCATGGGTATCTCATGGTAGTTCTATAGACTACAGTCATCCCTTATGAACATGTTTCAGGTTATTCTTGCTCACTACATTCACCCCCATATGATCTCATATAATCCTATACAGCACAAGCAGATCGCGACGGAGAGATAGTTATAGTTCTTCAATCATAGTTATAGTTATATTATACAGTAACTGTAGTTATATAGTTAATCATTACTAATAGCTTAACTCTTCGAGAAGGCGATGGAGATAAAAAATCATCACTAAATAACTCATAACTATTATAGTTATAGTTACTTATAGTGACTATGATACCTATCCCCATAAGCCCCATATGTTCCCATCCATGGGAAAATCCACAAGGTGCTGATGTCCGAAGCGCTTCCCACGTCACAGCGGAAGCCCTGGCGGTGGCCGTGGCAGCAGAAGATGCGGCACAGTGGACCGGTCGCTGGGCGATGGCGAAATGTGGTGATGGCGATGGTGGTTTATTCCAACGGCAACATGTCGAATATTATATTATATATATATATGTATATGTGTGTAATATATATATAATTTAATTCCCCCCTTTTAACATCTTTTAACCCTGGAATATTTGGGGCGGGGTAAGACAAGAAATTTCTGAGACATATTTCACCTGACCACATGAAATATACCACCCCACATGTTTTTTTGGGTTTCCAAAAGAAGTGGGGGGGTCCTCCAGATGCCAGACTTTAGCCTAGATATGTCAATTGGATATACACAGATCAAAAAAGCAAACCGTGCATGACCTCTGCGAACTCCTGCTCTTGGTCTTTGAAGGTACTCAGAAACGGAAATGGAATTTGTGGGGGAGGGGGGCTTCTAGAGCTGTAAAATACCATGGTTTTGTCCCTCCCCCCTCAAAAATTTCACAAGCAACATTTGGGAGAGAAAAAAACATATGAAAATGCGCGCTTCAGCCGCTTCGCACGTACCTGACCACATCCACAGGTGCCCGTTGATGCATAAGTGACAGCGCTAAGATTTTCCATTGCCTTATTCTCCTGTATACAAACCACATTTTTTTAGCTGAAATATTTCTAGATGTGTGTGGAGGGGGTGACACACCCCTTTTTGAAATATTTCAGTTTTTATCACCCCCCACCACATAATATATTGTCTACATTATATTGTGCACACATGTCTAAAATGTCCAAGAGTATTTATATATCACATTTGAGTGCGTATTAAGATAGTTACAGTTTCAGCATTCCCAGCAAAAATTGAGGATTGATGAACATAAATTCGGACAACATAAGCATTGACCCAAGACATGAACATGTAACGCACGCAAAATGATGCTTGTTCTAAGCATGAACCGCGAAACACACGGGGATTTAACAATTAATAATGACACGAAACAAGGGAACGGATCTTAGCCAGCCAACAAAATTGGATGTAACCCCATGGAGACACCGAACATGCCTTTGGAAGATGGTTTGTATTTGTTGCTTGATTATCATTCAATTTGGATAGTTCAGAGGTCAGTAGCTTACTTACCCAAAATCTGCGGGTTCGACTCCATGCCCACAGGACATCAACATACATAGTGTAGTGTTGGCCTGCATTGATCAGCTAGGAAGTATGCCCTCCGAGAACGCAAACATGTTTATGAATGTTTATGAATCACCAGCCCAGATGATCCAGCGTGTGTTCCGGTATGCAGATGCATACTTGGAAATCAGAAAATGTAAAGTGTACTCCTCTTCACCTCAAAAGGCCATCAGCAGGTAGATGCAGTGAGAGAGGATAGCATTTTCGGAAGTATATAGCATTATAATCTGCTCGAACTGAGCTTCAAACACATTTTGGACAGGGGCGATTCAGAATGACGCGCGGCTGAGGTAGCCCGATCCGAGTAAGCCCGGCAGGGAATCAAACCGCTCGTTTTCAGGTGTGAGCAGAGCATTGTGTGAAGTATGGCGGGTTGGGAGAATTTTTGACCCCTGACTCTGACCATGTAAAGCGGGAAATTTGTAGGGATTCTGTAGAACCAAGGGTCTGAAGGATTCAAGATCAGGAGCCATTGCTTCTGTCTTGCAACCTTGGCTTCTCCAGGGTTCAAGGTGAGGATTTCAAGTTTCGTAAGTTAAAGATGCCGTCGGCCGTCATTCATAGCAAACTGCAGCAGGAGAAGGCAGCGAGGGAAAACAAGACAGGCACGGACTCATACCGCTTCAGAGGTGATACTTTTTGCCCCAAATTGTCCCATTGCCAGATTTATCTTAGACCAGCAAACGTTTTTGCGCGGGCGCAGCAGGTTTTACTCCTGACTGAATGTTGGCACTTCAAGTCACTTCAGCGGTTTTACTCACTTCCACCCCGGGTTGGTGCTCCAGAGCCGCGGCAGGATGGCCCGCACGCCTGGTGCAAGCCGCTCAGGTCCCCATGGTCTCCGCGCCTGTGATGTCCGCTGTGCCGGCCGCGCCGGTGGTGGCAGAGGCCGCCACCACGGCCGCGGCCACGACGGTCGCGGCAACGACGGCCGCGCCGACCACGGCAGCGGCTACCACGGCCGCGGCCACCACGGCGGCGGCAACGACTGGGGCAGTGGTAGGGATGGCAAGGACCACGGAGGAAGAGGAAGCAGAAACCACAGAGGAAAAGGAGGAGAAAGAACCTGAGGAAGAGGAAGAAGAGGAAGAGGAAGAGAATGAGGACAAGAAAGGAGACGGGATGGTAACGGATTCAGCGGATCTTTGCTTGGAGGTCATGAAAGGCTCCCCAAATTTTATCTTTCCTGATGACCACACGTTCGTCTGGGTTGCCAAATTCCATGAATGGCGTGGCACCAGCCATCCCTCGCAGGAGCTGGTCAAGTCCCAGACTGAGCAAATTCATAATTAGCTCATATCGACTCACTATCTGGATTTGGGTCGACATTTGGGATCATTTGGGGAGTTTGCCTCAAACACCAATATTTAGTCATGAGATCATATGAGATGACTCCCCACTGCGTTCTAGTGAAAGCGGGTCTATTAGAAGAAAGAGGTTTTGATCGGTGGTTTCTGGGTGAGCTATTACAAAGTGACCTAGCACGGAATAGCATGAGGCTGATGATCTAGCACTTCTTGAGCCATCATTCTGATGTGTCTGATGTGCTTGTATACTACAGTTCAACAACCGTGCCCAGCGAAGGACATGCAACCAGCCTTTGGATCATTAAGATAGACATGGAAAGCCCATGAAAACCCATCATTTCTCGATCATTTCCTTTGGGAAACCATGGGGTTTCCAATGTTTCCATAGCTGCACTGGAGGCTTCCTTTGTGGAGCAGCACTTCGTGCTGCTGGCGGCTGGTGGGGTGGGGTTGGCGCCCCAGGTCGATCCTTTTGCCATGGTCCCGGCGGAGATCGGACATACAATGACAAATATATACATATGACACACACACACACATGTATATATATATATACATATTATAGATGCTAAAATGGCAACTGGTTCCATTTTCTTTGAATTTCAGCTTCTGTTGCATGATTCACGCAAATCCATGTGTGTTGCCATAACGCCTGAGCTAAGGGTGGTCACCCTGCTGGTGATAGGCCAGCCCAGAAGCTTGGTGAGTTCGGTATGGGGAATGGCCTACAGTTTTTGCTCCGCGTTGATAGGAATGGCCAATTTTGGAGGAGCCTATGAGGCCTGTGATTTTAAGGATCTGAAAAGAGCTACTTTCAATTTTTAAGGAGCAAATCGATCCACCAATGGGTCTGATGGACTCGGGAAGGGATATCGGATAGTGAGTGAAGGGATGGATGGCTGTCTGGGTGTGGGCCCATCCCATAACATCCATAACAAATGGCACTGTATGAGGATCCAACCTCACTCGATCTCACAGTTGGTACTTGTAACGGTCAGAAAGGTGCATCCCCTGATATAATCCTACAATTGTATACTTGTACAAAACAAGGCTTTTAAAGAGAGTCTACAGAAGGCAACTCAACATTTTGTGGTTTGGGACTGCTCGGCGCATTTCCGAGCCGGGGCGACCTTTCGGATTTGAGGCTTCAACAATTATCCTTCCAGGTCCTTCCATTGATATCGATCAGCCATTTTTCCCAGGATAGCAGCTCGGATAGCATAGGATGTCATTCATTGATGATATCCAGTTTATGATAGCCAGTTTCTCCCCCACGATGGGCAATTTCCTGGGACTTTTTTTATGAATCCCTTCCCCCGGTTCTACTACCCCTGCTATTGGTGGTGTAGGAAAGGTGAGAACCTTTCCGAAAGAAAATGAATTCACAACTTAATAAACAAAAATCATCAAAAATCCCATATCGATATATATATATATATATATCGATCGCATTCCTTACTAAAATCTAATTGACATATTGCCAAATTCTGGATTTAGAAGATTTCCCCTAATAATAAAATCACAACCGCAATTAGAAAAACTAAGATTTTCGAGTTTAAAGACGGACCCTGATAAAAGACACCCCGGGGTTATTAACTCTTGTTTTATCATTATAGGGGGGTGAAACCCTCAAATTGGATCTTGATTTTAAACTTGCTTTCTAAAGGTGATCAATATCAAATCAAATTGACCAACCTAAAAACATCCCAAAAGTGAAAATGAACCGGGATAGTAATAAGGGAACGGGAGTATTGTTATTCAATGTTCATCCCGGCAATTGACTAACATACTAACATTTGAGAGATGGGTTCAAAATGGTTCAAATCACATAGCATACCTTTTTCCTTTGCCAATGCACCACTACGGGAGGTTTAGTTTGTTGCTGCCGCAGATCATGATTTGCTGGGAGCCCCATGGGTCGGTTTCGGGATCCAATGTTTGGAGCAGGGCTAGGAGGTCCAAAAAAAGCATGCGTCTTTCTGATGCTTTTGGAACAAAAAGAAGACGTTTTATTCATACATGTTCCTCAAAGTTGTGCACTTCAAATCCCCAATTTAACAACTCTCACAGGTCACAGAGTTTCGGAAGAATACTCCGGGCACCCGCCACGTGCTGGGCAAACGCAGGCTCCAAGCCAACCTGAGCTTTTGTGTAGCACTCGCAGCGCGGTAGCATTGAAATTCACCATTGCTATGGCGGCCAGAAGGATGCTGGCTGGGGACCCGGAAAGCTATCATGATCTATCATGACATATGACCCGTCATGACCTGTGAGAGTGCCCATAATTAATTAGTGCCTACAAAATCGGCCATCAAATTGTGGTTTTGAAGCTCTTGAGTCTACTTCATTACGGCGCGAGACAGCCCCTTCTTGCCTTGACCCTGGCTGGTGCGATGTTTAGCAGTTTAGCACTTGACAATTTGCGACTTGCGCTGAAAAGGGTCATCGTGAGACAACTACGTTGTGGAGAGAAATGAATAAATAAAGTGTGCATCCCCGCTTTTTCCGGACTTTCTGTTGGAAGTTGTGTGAACGGCGCGCCATCCGCTCATTTTTCGGCCCAAATTTGGGTGAGAGTTTCAGCACTTCAGTATGAGTATGCAAGTCCCCCTTTGGAATGAGGTGGGTCAGACTTTGGAATAGCTTTATGACATGAAGCTAAGCAGAAGCAGATGGGGGCACCGGGCAGCAGAGTGTTGTGGGTCAGCTTGTAATTAAGACCCCTAAACCACAGATTAGATGAGAGAGAGATAGATAGATTAGATTAGATTAGATTAGATTAGATTAGATAGATAGATAGATAGATAGAAATATATATATATGTGATTTATATATAATGTATGTATATATATATATTACATATACTTGAAAGCTTCATTTCTGGCAAATGTGTATCGATCACATTGGGATCAATATGGATCAACACCATACCACAGGACTACCATCAAATCACCCACTTTCAATAGCATCATCCGACTTCCGCAGACGCACCTCCGGCCCAGCATGAGTTGATCTCCATGTGGGGCAACCGCAGTGTTGGGACCTCAGAGGCCTGTGGGGCCCCGGCAGCGCACCGTGATGTGTTGACTGAGGAAAGAGATGAGGGAGAGGCGCGTCCACATGGAGAATGTTGGCGCTTGGCTGCCCACTGTGTACCCAGACTTTCCACTTTGAAAGGCTACAGAATTTGAAGACGGGAATAGGATGGACCAGATGATTGAACCCCAAAATGATAGAAGGAGCATGCTGAAGACGAACCATTGGTCTGTTTTGGTACTATATCCATCTGTATCCATGTTTAATGACATTTTTGCAACTTCTCTGTGCATTTTTTGCCCAAAATCAATGGATCTTTCTATGTTCAGGACTTGGTGAAGAGCTTGACATCAGGCCGTGACGGGCAGTGCTTCACTTGATGAGTTCCAGCTTGTCATCTGATGCCATTCCCAACATGTCAGCCTTTGGGCCTGAAAAGATTGTTTGGCCTAGAAATGCCTAGAAAGCAATAAGAAACATTACAATATATAATTACAATGTGTATCATTGTGTCATTTCTTCAATTTCTTCCAGTGAGAGCGGGTTTTCACTTTCAAGTGCCATATTATATGTTGCAGTTCATCATGTTCACCCGAAGCCTGGAAATCATTTGACTCCGTGCAGGTGATGGCTACCGCAGGCCTGCAAGGCGACGCTGCACGGATCCCTTTTGTGCCATGGTCTTTGTTGTCTTCCTCTTTGGCATGTGGTGCTTGGCTCAGTAGCGACTCTGTGGCCTTCGGATGCCTTCGGGTTCGTTATGAGATAGTGTAGCTATGGATGAGAATAGAAATTGCCAGAAATCCAAGAAACATCCTGTTCGGCACACCTGCAAGCCGGATTTCAACCTTTGAGCGGCAGAAATCCTCGGATCAGATGCACCTGGACTAAGTTGGCCTCCCAAGGCCTCCCTTCGAAGCTGAGGTCAGTCTTCCACCATGCCCTGAGAGAAGGGGACCTGGCAAAGCTGCCCCATGGCTCCGGTTTTTTCGGCCAGCAGTTGTTTGGCCCAGGGGTTTATGCCATGACTTGGGTCCCGAAATTGTGTATCCAATGCCTTTTTTTTTAAAAGCATTCTACCTCAAAACGCATACCATATGATATCCAAAGTCTAAAGTTCATTCTGTCTTGAATGTTACCCTCATGCAGGCTTCGCATTTTTCACAAGTTGAGGTCGGGGAAGTCATTTGCTTTAAATCTGGTTTGGGAAATTGCTACTAACATCTACTAACCATAGTTAAATTTAATTATATAATATTTCTGCATAATTCTGCATGTATGTAAATTTATAAATCTATTTATTGATATGACAAATGTACCTACAAATGGGTCCGTCTGAAAACAGGGTGCACCTAACACTTGTGGATTATTATGATCATGTTCCCCATTAACATCCATTAACATTACACGACAAACAGAAAACGGGGTATACTGCTCACCTTCGGACCCACATGTCTTGTTAGCTTGGTTTCAGAACTTATTGTAATTTGGCATTTATACCATACATTGGTAGCTTTAATGATACGGGGATAAATATATAATTTATATGGTAGGTTAACAATAGCCCATTACATGTTGTTTTATACTCATGTCGTATTAGGTAGGTTGTTTTATAGCCATTTATACCCAATATATACCCCATTTATACCCCATATTTGTTGGTTAGATACCTCATAATTTCCCCCAAAATGCCAAAGCCTGGCTGCTGAGGACTCATGGCTTCGATTGGACTGGATCCATTTGTGGGGTCGACGAGGTGTGGAAGCGAAACTGGAGATGACAAACAATCTTGGAACAATGAATACATTTGTATATATATATGGTACCCCCCCAAAACCGACGTTTTTGAGGTCGCAACGCTTTTGGGACAAATTACCTTGTTCAGTTTGAGTTCCAGTGGGGGGGGCCATATATATATATATACATATGTGTGTATTAATTGTTGTCTTACTGTTGAACCCAGGTACTTAGAGCAATGTTGTCACCAAAAGCGTTTGCAAACGTTTGCAAACGAGTCCAGGGGCCCAAGTACTTAGACTGGCTCAGGATTCAAGATTCAAAATCCAAGATTCAAGATTCAAGATCCAAGATTCAAGATTCAAGATCCAAAAAAACTTCTTGAATCCCGGGGCTAGGATCAGGAGCGGGAAAATAAATAATCAAAAATTAATCATTGATTATATTGATGATTATTTATAATGTTATGATACATTGTTGTGCTTTGAATATTCTTTTGCTTTATTAATATGCGACATTGCATTTTCTTTGTATCCATATCTTTAAAAAATGAAAAAATAAGAAATATTATTTCATTGGTTTTGTAGCAATAGATTGTCGATTTTAATTAAGTGATCTTTATAAGATATATTATATATATCTAGATTTTAATTAAGTGATCTTTATAAGATATATATATATATCTAGAAAATTGATCAAAGAGTGCCTTTTCTTCTTGTATATTAAATTGAGTATTTTCTTGCCATAGTTCTTTTATAAGTTGACATACTTTACTTTCTATTGAGTGAGTGGATATTTTTAAGCTTTGAAGAGCATTAAGGTAATATTTTTTGCATAAGATAGTTTTTGCAGGATATCTTTCACACCAATTAATGACTTCATAAGGTGCTAATTGATGTAAATATTGCTCCGCGTTTTGAATTAAAAGATATATTTTTCCCAATATGGGTTATAATATATACATTCTTTTACTTGTTGTACTATTTAGTAAAAAGTTGGAATTTATTGCTGTATAAAAGCATTTATTTGCAATTTTCTTGCTAGCGTTCAAAGCAGTTTGCCAATCATTTTAAATCCAACTATTCATAGCAAGAGCTTTAAACTTTTTTTTGATTTTTTGTAGATTGTAAAAATTGTGTGTATGTAATAAAAAAAAGTAACCAAGTAGAAAAGACATACTAAAATAGCATGTTTTAGATATTTTGGCACAATTTGAATCACCAGTTATTTTCCAGTTGTTTCTAGTTTTTCTTTAGAGAATATGGAAATATTTATTAGTTGCTCAAAAGATGGAATAACTATGGTGGACGGATGTGGAATGGAATTTCCTGAAAATAGATTATTAAATATCTTAGATGAGGCTTCAAAGCGTTTTACCCCAGTTATAAACTTGATATTAGATATGAAATCTAAAATATCAAAAACAAGTTTATTTCTAATATTCCTCTAGATTCTCACCTTTGCTCAACACAATTGTCAGAAGAAATCGAAAATCACGCCAGCATACTTTATTTAAACAGCAAACTATTTCTTCAACCTTCAAAACAAGCAAGAGAAAAACGTCGGTTTTGGGGCGGGGCTAGCATATGTATATATATACTGTATATACTGTACATACATACTTGCATGATTGTATATTTGTATATACAGTTATACAATCATCAATCCATACATGAATGGATACATGAATGTAGAAACATATATGGTCCCGTGTCTCTCGTTCCCCCCCCCCCACCCCATATGGTATGAGGGGTTACACCCACCCCTCCCCACCCCCTACCCTCACCAACCCCCGCCCCCACCCCCGCCCATATCACATCCACAGGGGGGAGGGATACGTAGACATATACATATACACATACATATACATATGGTATTCATGTGCTATAGATATACATCTCTGCGCGGTCTATTTGGGGGCGGTTCAGATCAAAGTTTTCACATAGATATACACATGCATATATAATATATATATATATACATGCACTACATTACATTACATTACATTGCATTACATTGCATTACATTGCATTACATTGCATTACATTGCATTACATTGCATTACATTGCATTACATTGCATTACATTGCA
>Ga0126342_10008198_pt1 | contig 18699 bp, 18 predicted proteins | sample Cyp1metagenome_FD_92528 | JGI IMG/M metagenome (GOLD analysis project Ga0126342, IMG submission 92528) | Coral microbial communities from Lord Howe Island, Old Settlement Bay, Australia - Cyphastrea 1 metagenome | ecosystem: Host-associated > Invertebrates > Cnidaria > Coral ...
ACAACCACCACCAACCCCAACCACATCGCCGAAGCCTTTCAGTCGCTTTTACCAGACTCCCCTTCATATTTTTGGAAAGAAAATGGCCGCGTCGCTTTTACCAGACTCCACTTTATGTATTTTCCCCTCCCCTCTCCCCTTCATGTTTTCTTCGGTTCCTTTCTTGCTTACCTACCTTTCGTGTTCCCCCTCTCAAGTTATTATTATTGTTATTATTATTATTACTATTACTATTATATATATATATATCTCTTATATATTTAGGTTTATATATATATATATAGATGTGCCCACTTAACACAGCCTCGTTTCTGCGGCGCAGGGTCCACGGCCTGGAGCTTGGGAACCGGCAATCTCGCAGCGTTTCTCGGTTTCTCGTCCGCCAACGTTGAGGTCGAGGTATCCCAAACTTGGTGACCTTTGCTCGGCTGCCAGGCCCTAAGTTTGAATCCTTGAATTACTGTGTATATATATAATTATATATATAATTATAGTGAATTATAGATTACTAAAAAACTATCGTTTGTTTGTCTGTTTGTCTATCTTTCTATCTTATATATCTATCTGTCTAAAATGATTGGGAAAATCTTTCTGGAAAAGCCCTTGGTGCCATGGTCAAAAGTTTCAAAACCCTGGTGAACTCTGCAAGGTCCAGCAAGCCCTTGGCGAAGCTGCAGATGTGGGGTGGTCCACCAGTTGCAGTCTGCCCATCGGCCCGGAGGACACGCCGGACACGCCTTGGGTTTTTCGGTCCAAAATGGCGAAGAAACTGGCGATGAACCAGTGGGTTTTCAGTAAAGTGGGATTACTGTAAGCCTCTAAGTTTTGGTTCTGTTGTTTTATTTGGTTTGTCCTGCCACTCAGTTACATCCACTTTGCAAAGCCAACAGGCAAATTTTGTTTCAACCGATTTCACCATGACTCAGGGCAGTATTTGCACGATTTTGCAGTTTCACTGTTCGGGTATATCTGGATAGGTGACTTGGCACTGAACTTGCTGCTCATATTATGCTTCTTGTTGGGCTTGGACATGCCACCACGTTGATCTGATGACCTTCAGGATGTTGCTGTCCCACTCTTTTCCCGGTTACCGCTGTATAGTCAAGACCGGAACCCAGGTGTACGGCACAACGTCATGCATCAGTTTTCATGGCTGGAGTAGAAACTATTGCAGCAAAGTTGCAGAAGTTGACAAGGACGTGTTTTTGGGCCCAGTCTAGTAGTCCACATAGTGTATGGTTTGGCTGAAAATAGGGGTACCCCTAACACATTCATCATCATCTTCCGATATCTTCCGTACCAAGATTGCCACTTGGGAGTATAGCCAATTTTTTGAAACACCCATCAAATATAGCATAAGCATATTCAAAAATATTCACTGCGGCGCATGGTTCTTCCATGATTTTCATTCCCTTGACCATGACACAGCACTTCGGCCATCTTTAGGCCCTTTTTCCTTCGTTGGAGAAGGGTGTCGAAAGCCTCCAAACTGGGCAGCGTTGGTGCCCCGAGGAGCGTTGATGACACCAGAAATGGTGATGTTGAACTGTTGAGATAGCTTATTATTGGGTTTACCGGTTTACCACGTTGAAAAAAAAACACCATGGTGATTTGGATACCTGGTAAAACACATTTAAAAAACACATGATTATTTGGATAGCAAAGAGCATGATGATTGGGATTGACTTGGATGTTACCCGGGCTTAGACGCTTAGACATCAACTTGTTCCTTTTTTTCCGCTGTCCGAAGTGTTTTGGCAGGATGGTTGCCTGGCTTACGCCGATGACCATCTCAGCGCGTGGCCCCTGGAAACTGTTTCACTCCGTTTCGGTCCTCCCCGTTGTTCATCCCACGGCCCCTGATCCCGAAGGATCCTAAAGGTACCTAAAAGAGGTACTTAAAAATGATCTTAAACTTACTTATATATCATTACATTACATATTATCACTACTTATTCTCCAATTTTCCCTGGAGTGTGACCTTGAAGGTCCTCTACAGAGAAGGGCAGCGAGATAAGGCTGGAACAGAATGAGGGCATCCTCTCAGCAGTAACGTACCGGATGTTCACATCGCAGGAGCATTCCAAAATCTTGATTTTTGTGTGCAAAAAAGACTCAGAATGCGAACTTTTGCATTGGAAGATATTGGAAGTATGTTTACTTGAATGATCATCCTGGATCCATGCCCATGCAGCCCATGCATGTCCATCGCAGAGATGGTGCCGCTCTGGTTTGGAAGGTGCTGCAGAAGCTCGGCCTCGCAGAGAAAGCGATGCTCGAGGATTGAAGGGCTTGAGCTGCTTGAGCAGAGGCGGTGATGTTTAAGTTTCGATATGTTGATTATGTTGCAGATAGGTTCACATATTTCACATTCAATATCATTCATGTGATTTATATAGTGTGGTAACCCGAGCAATAAAACCTAACACATCAGGACCAGCTGCGATCCATGGCTCCGTTGGCTCAGTCCCAGGTGCATCACAACGTTTTTCGTAGCTTGCAGAAACGTATTGAATGTTCACCAATATTCAGTATCATCTTTAGTTACATCTGATAAAACAGGTCCTAAAACCAGGTTTCTATAGATTACTATTCTTATACATGTTTAGTCTGCGTATGTCTGCGTGAAACGTTGAACGTTGCTTCAAATGCTTCTTGGTCTCAGGCGTTCAGCTCGACGGAGCAGTTGCCACGGACCTGGCTAATGTCCAGGGAGCTTTTGGCATTATTTCTTGGTGTTGGGGGCCCAGAGCGACTCAAACAGAATGAAAATGAAACATGCCGTGGTGCACCAGCAATTGCCAGTATAATCAGTATACCTTCCAAGATATGGCAGTTTAATGCATTTGAAGGTGTGTGATGTAAGAGGGAAGAGTATTCTACTGTACACCACTGCATTTTTGGGGTACCCTGTTCTCAGACCCAGACCGACACAGACATAGACCAACCCGAGTCTGTTTTGATACTTTGATACCTGCTAGCTGTTAGTTACATCCATCATCATCCATCAGTATAAATTGACAAAACATATATCTTAGAGGACACATGATACACATTTTAGGACACAGAGAAAGGCACACCCAGAAAAGTTTTCCAGTCTTGCAAGGCCGGCGCTGGCACATTTGATGCTCGCAGCCGTGCTCTCACCTCAGGGGCTGTCCGTCCTGCTGTCCTGCGATGGCGAGATGATTTTGGTTCCGAGGCGGCACTCTTTGAAATGCACCTCGAGCAGCACTGGGTAAGCTTGCCTGAGGCATCCTGAGGCATGGGGGTCTCTGAGATGTCTCTGAGGTTCACTGAATTTGGCATTCCTTCTCATTTGGTTGCGAGCTGGGGTGCTCAACAGGGAGCTGGACCAGATATTGAGAAGGCTCGGTCTGGAATTGTAGATGTATGTAGGTATCGTATGGTATCGTGGCGTGCCCATTGCTTAGGCTGGGAATCGGAGATTGGTGGTGCTCTGTTTGAAGCCCTCGAGGCGAGAAAAGCCTAGGCCTTCACCACACACTCTGCTGTGCTTCCAACAATCCTCCTGACCAGCGGATTTTGATTAGTTTATCATGGCTTATCAATCTCTTGCAGTATCTTCCAGTGATTCAGATTTATCAAGGTCGTTTGTGAAGATTGTGAAGTGTCACAGGTCTCCACGATTCTGGAAGACCAGAAAGCCTCTCGGGATAGCTGGAGGAAAGGGAAGGCAGGACCGCAAGAAGTATATATGTACTATAGTTGAACATTTTCCAACATGTTTTTTTCCCCCACAACCGCAGATGCTCAGCAATGTTTGTTCCCTTATTCTCCCACGAAAGATTTCAAAGCGAGTAGATCTTACGTCATGTAATCTCTTGACTCAAAGCAGGTTGATCTCGGTATCATCGGCTGCTGGAGAGACGCACGCACACTCGTATGACTCATGCAGCATGATCCACCCATGTTTCAGGGCACTGACCGCCATGAACCGTGCCCGCGCCATCTCTCAAGGTTGCGATGGCAGCTGCAGGTGGTGGCTTACTCATGGCTGTCACCGGTGGCCTTGCGGTCTGAGCCAGAGAGACACTGGTGACTGATGAAGTTTCTGATGAGCATGAAGTTTCTGGTGACACTGACACTGGCGATGATGGGTCAGAACCCCTCAATGGACTTCCTATGGTGTGATTGTGCTGAGGCCCCGCTGGTTGCGCCAGCGCTGGTTGCCGGGGTGCGCACTGGTATCACATTGGCAGCAAGTGCAAGAAACGTGCGAAGACTGGCGAAGACATATTGGGCGTGACATGGTGTGTGAGAAATAGATTGAAATGGTGAGTATACCCGCAAAACTATGCACATGTCATAGAGAAAATATGGTGACAAACGAAGGGATTTCTGGGTACAAACCCAAATATCTTGATTATCTCGTGATATCTTGTGATATCTTGTGCCTGGTTCAAATGTGTTCACAGGCGTTACAAGAATGACACGAATTGAAGTGATGGGATGTTGATGATTTTTTTCCAGGCTGCGGCTGTGGGAACACAAGCAGCAGCTGTTGGTGCAGCTGTTGGTCCCTTGGCGTCGGGATGGGAGCCGAACTCTCCAAGATGGGGATTTATCCCCAAGATGGGTGAGAAATTCGTCTTGAACAGATTAAAATCATTTAACATCGACTTGTACATTGTTTTCTTTGTTTTCTTTCAGGTGGCATTCATCTTCAGTTTGGAGTGCGTGGCCAGTTGCCGACTATCATGTGCTTCGACAGGTTTGGCGCAAGCAGGGATGCTGGTTGGTGGTTTGGGCCTTGAGGACAATGTCGATGGCGCGTTTTGGGAGACCAATTCACGAGAGGATTACAGAAAAGATCAGAAAAGGTGACTTTAGATGTGAAAATAGAGCGAAAGCTGTGCAAAAATCACTCAGATCCAGAAAGTACTCGGTAAGTATTTGCCTTGAGGGCCAACAGGCTTATGATATGAATTCTGCTCCCATATCCTCTCCCATTCCGCAGCACGATGCTCGCTTCAGGTGCCATCACCGGAGTGGGTATCGGGCTGGGCGCCATCCTTTCATCCCTTGGCACGGCCGGTGCGGTTGCGCTATTTGGGGCAACAGGCTGGGTCTGGGTGACTGTTGTTTGAATATGTTTGAATATTTTCCCACATATTCCCAGTTTTTTGTTCTTTTTGTGCCCCACCACACCGAATTCCCAGCGCAATTGGAAGGTGCAGGCATGACAGGCTGGAAGATGTCACGACGTTGGGGCGACCTGGAGGAGCACCTACGGTGTTTGAGTGTGTTATGCAGAAAAGGATCAAGTGATCGAAGTGATAAGGGTTTGTCTGAAAATAGGGTATATATTCCCAATTATAGCCATTTAATAGGGATAATGATCAGCAAAACCATTGGGTTTAGGGGTACACTATTTTCAGACACACCCATAAGGAAGTTGCATTGAGACTGCGAATTTGTCAATGTCCAGAAGGTGCAAACCGTTGCAAACCTACACTTCCATCATTTTCCAAGTCTTGGACAGGAGTTTGACTTCCAGCCTTTGGAGAACGATAAGAGGTTGGTGAAGGAAACCATCCAGCTGGTGGACCCGGAAGCCATTGCGACCTTGGATGAAGCGACGCAGGCAGCTGAAACCATGGAAAACTGGATGGATTTTCCATGTTTTCCTATATATATATCATAGATCCTTATATACATTTATGGACGGTCTACATACATGCATGCATGCATATATGCATACATGCAAACATGCATATGTTATATGCATCCATCCATACATACCTACCTACCTTACTTGCTTGCTTACTTCCTCACTTGCATACATATACAATCACATACACATACACATACACAGACAGACCAACAGGCCGACCGACTGACAGACTGACGGACCGACCGACCGACCGACAGACATACAATACAATAGAACACAATACAATGCAATACAATATAGACCAGACCAGAGCAGACAGAGACCAGACAGAGACAGAGACAGAGACAGACAGACAGAGACAGACAGAGACAGAGACAGAGACAGAGACAGACAGACAGACAGAGACAGAGACTGAGACAGAGACAGGGACAGAGACAGGGACAGAGACAGACAGACAGAGAGACAGACACAGAGACAGAGAGACAGAGAGACAGTCAGAGAGATGTCAGAGAGACATACAGACATACGGACATACAGACACAGACACACACACACACACAATACATACACGCATGCATGCATGCCATGCCTTGCCTTGCCTTGCCATACCATTACATTACATACATTGTGAATGACCAGTAACTTGGATGAGGTGGTAACCCTCAACTATCGATGGATGTTGATGACATGTTGGTTCGTCCGTTGTGCACGACATGTTGCTTCATGTTGACAACATTGCTGTACCATGTGCTCGTACCAGGCCGGTTCGCTAAAAGAAGATGTTGGGGCCTTAGATTTTGCACATGTGCATCTCAATGCAGCTCACTTTTTGTGTGGATGTCTGGAGGTGTGTTTCCTGATGTCGGTTTGGACACCCAAATCGACCAATCTATTTTTCGGAAAAGATGCTTATTATTTTTATTATATATGCTGAATGTGGATTACCCAATCCCTTTGAATCTCAAACCAACACACCCGCTGACCAGCCTTCACACAAGGTGGATGCGCCAGTAGAAATTTATGGAAATACTGCATTATCTCAATTCAGTCAATTTTCGTCGGGTCAGCTGCAGCATTTGCGACTGCGATGTGAGGTTGCAGTACCTTTGGCTGCTGGTGGGCTGCATGCACTTCGGAAAGGCAGATGTTAAGATGTGCCATGGTCATCCATGGTCAAAACATGGGTTATTGTTCCATACGATATATTTTCCCACACAGATCACAAAGGGATGGTCCCATTGATAGGGATTCAATATACCCATTCCATTCAATCCCGGATGATAGTGACAGTGGATGACCATACCCAACATAATCATACATACCATGCTTTGACCATGGCACAGATGTTCGCGTCGCGTTTTTGAACCCATCCGAAAGGGTTCAAAGCCTGTCCAGTTTGGCAAATGCAGGCAGTGAGCTTGTTCGCAGGGCAACCCAGTTCCGATGTGTTCGAACACATCTGGATGGGTGGTGCGATCTTGAAGCTGCCCATAGCTGCTCTGTTTTTCAGGCCGACAAACCCTAGCTGGCCAGAACAGGCTGGGCTTGGGAGAGCATGGCAACCCATGGCAACACTTTCTCATACCTTCTGTCCTGCCAGATCAGATGAGAAACTCGCGGTGTGTTACGAATTCCAACATGCTGTGGATCAGGCAGGAATCAAGCTTGACGCGCAGCAAGTGTAGGATAGTTCCGAAATGTTCCGAACCTTGCAGTATTGCTTGAAAGCAGTGTGGGTATGAAAAGCACGGAGAACATGCTGCCCATCTTCACATGCTTAGGACCAGGATTTCGAAATATTTCGAGTTCTGATATGCAAGGAGAAGTGACTTATATGATCTTATATGTATATATATATATGTATTTACAGAATTTTGCAGACATATCTTATATAACTTATATATGGCTAGACTCTGCTGTTCCACGAAGGGCTTAAATGGTGTTGGTCCCGGTGGTCCTGGTCCATCCCGTCCATCCCGTCGATCCCGTCCTTCCCGGTGGTCCCAGGTGCAGCGCTCCGTTCACCTGGCGCTCTTCGTGTCCGGTTGGATCCGTGATGTGTCGGACTTCCGACAGCCTTGGCTCGAGGCGGCGAAGGCGATCCGACGGACACCTGGTGAAAAAAAGGGGCCATTTTGCTATAGCGATAGCCAGAACATGCCAGAACCATGCGCTTCTTATGGCTTGATTATGCTGTGACACTGTTAGTTATAGTTACTGATTATGCTTGATTATAGTTATTGATTGTTCGATGTTGGAGCAGGAAGCGCTCCTGCTCCTGCCGCACAGGTCTTTTTTCCACGAAGTGGTCATTTGGTGAGGTCCTGAAATGTCCTGAATATCTGGACTCGATGTGTTGAAATGTCATGTTTATGATATTTATTATGGAGAAGAGCAGGGACTATAGGGACTGATCATTGGCCATCATTGGCCCAGGCCTTGCAGTGGGAAACCCAAGAACTTCTCGATGTCAGTGCTGTGCCAGAACCTCAGCTGGGTTTTTAACATGTGTTAAACACACTCCTTGGGCTTCACTCCTTGGGCTTCGGTCTAGACATGTCTATAGAAGCTATGCATTACATTTTTGAGTCCAGACCAGGTTTGGCCAAATGATCACGCAAGAGCTTGCCTCAAGTACAGTAACTTGGCGAGAGATTTGGGCAAAGAGACTTTTCCACCATGGTTTGATCTCTGCAGATAAAACAGATTTTACCATAGCCATGAGACCTCGCAGCAGCTCTACGCAGATGTTGACCTAGCAAGACAAACTCGCCTAGGAATGCTTAAGATCTGAAGCAATTTCATTGATCAGTTTGCCAGGAGACCTTTCCCCAAGGACCCGACGGACCCCCCATGATTTTGCTAAGGCATCGTTTTGGCTGAAATCCACGGCTCTCTCCGGCGTTGCGGCAGCAGGTCCGTGTGGGGAGGAAGACCACCACAAAAGCTTTGCGAAGGGTCATTGAAGTACAGGTATAATGATATATGATATATGATATATACGAATATGTGTATATATATGTATATATATATAGTTATTATACGTGTGTGTATGTATACATAATGATATACAATGATTCCGGGTTTTGAATGGTTTTGATTTTTGTTGGATGGTTTTGTGATGCCTTTGGGACATCTTGGGACCACTGCCTCATTATGTCTAATTCTTTTCCGTAGAGGATTTTGAATAGCATCCCTGCGCAGAAGCAAATCAACTTCGCATGCTCAAGCGATGTGTTCCCCCTGCCAACGCCACTTGCCTATAGGTCTGACATGTTGGGTTGGATCTTGTTCACGTTGCTTAGGGCTCCACGTCAACTCCAAAGGCTGTTGGCTCGAAATGAAGGGATCGCCGCAGTAGCCATCGCAATGGCCAAAGCGGCGCTAGAGGACTTGCGTCTTAGCAACATCCAGTCTTGAAGGAAGGGAGATGAATGCTATTTCATGATAAATGAACAGGGCTGTAGGATGGCTGAAGATTCCGGTGGGTTCTGCACTTCTGGAAATCCCTCTGGCAAGGTATGGCTTTGTGTATTCAGATGGGCTGCGACAAGGCCAAAATGCATGGCTTCAAAGGGGACGACCAAGATCAAAAAAGAGTTTACAACGAGGTCTTCGGGTACAATAATGGTCGGTTCTGTTCCATTTTGTTCCCATCAACTCGCATCACCTGCGCTCCGCAGGTGTGCACATCACGGAGCAGCTTCGTGTCGACAGACTCTCCGGGAGATTTACATGGTCACGGGCGCGGCAGAACGAGGCCACGGCCCTGGTGGTTTCAGCTGGTTTCAGCTGTCCATGTCGTTTCCATGGCCATCTCAGATGACCCTTTTGGACTTGGGGATACCATGGGAGACCTGGGTTTTTTGGAGCCCAGGCAGCGAAGCTTCAGGGCAGCTCCTATTTGATATCTCAAGTGTGCGGGGTCCTGGCGCAGAGCTATGAGTTAGTTGACAACTCAAGAGACATGATGCAACATGACAATGGGATGGCTCTAAGATGACAATAGGATGACAATAGAACAACAATAGGATGACAACATGACTACTTAACTGCAGCTCCATATTTATGTCCATTGATTCCTAGGTCTAGCGTCCGTTTCACCACGCGGCTGGGAGACCCCAATTGCGAATTCTTGAGCGCACCCCGGCCGTGAGTTTTGGAGACGGCAGTTGCAGTACTGTTTCGGCTCAATTGGGATTAAAAGACGTCCAAGAAACAACGTAAGTCACGGGCAACTATGTTCCTTGAGAAGTACTTAGGTTCTTTACTTGTATAAACATTCCAACTCGGAAGGACCCCAAAATCTCATTTGACACGCAACAATTTCTGAGTTGTTTTTTGAGTTGACATCAGTTGATTTCTCAACTTCTTGTTGCTGTGCTCCCGGCTCCCGGTGGAGCCGTGGAGCCTAGGCTGCTCAGAAGCAAATCCACAAGCAACGGCAGCTTCGGAGCTGGCTGAAAAGTCACGCGCCAGTGATCCTGGGTTTGATCGTCACTTGGAGACCAATAGGATGGCTGTGTTATGGCTGCCTGGCTTGTGGCTTTTTTTAATTCCGGCCTACTACCGGGTGCGAAAAAAGACCACATGGCCAATTGATAGAGAAACTGATGATCAACATGGATAAACCATGAAATGCCAGAAATATTTGGAGCTTTTTGATCCCAAATATTCATATGATATGATGAGGGCCAGCTTAGATTTAACCTTTTTATTCCCATTTAGAGTTGGTGAGACATTTGCTCCTGGGAGCCCAGAGCGAGTTGAAGGAAGCAGAGACAAAGTTGAAATATTTGGGACATTTTTGGGACATTCTGGGACAAATCGGAGAGCTTACATGGTAACATGATGTAAATTGATGTAACATGCCCATCCCAGAATGGAAATATCGATAAACATCGTGCTTAGTCAGGGTCCTTGCAACTTGCAACCCTTGAAACTCTCATGATCCAGACCTCTCCTTGGAATCCCATGGAATCTCCAGGTCATGATCTTCAATGTCGTAACGCTGACATTGATCCTGGCGGCGTGTTTAGCGCATACGATGTGGTTGGTCTTCCCTCGGGCGCCGGGGCTGCACCACGCAGGGATGACCCATGGGCCCGTGAGATGTGAGACCCCATGATACCCCCTATGGGCCTATGGGTATGATACCCCTATGCAATCCCTATGATTCCCATGCAATACCTATGCCTACGCAAAAATCGTTGGTGCCTCGGATTTTGACGTGTACTTATAGTGGCTATATGTGGCGCTATAATCTTATCGAACAATCTGTTCCCCGGATTTTCACTTCGAGATAAAGATGATAAAGCCACTCGAGGGGACTGAGAGCCCATAAAAAATAGATGATTGATGCTGTGCGACAGAGAAATAGATGTGTGGATATTAATCATGTATATACATAGGCCGTACACACACACACACATATATATATACACATGTACAATCATATGCACATACTTTTACATTTTGTTGTAGGAAACTCGTTTAGAAATATGTTTGAGGTTGTCAACAACTCCGTCACTCCTTTGTCATAGTTGTTGATGCCTTGGCCTGCGAGTTCCGCGCAGGCCGGCGAGCACTTTGACATGTCTCAAGGCCTGCCCGGAATTTGTGCAGGGGCAGAGCATGGTACAGTAGAGCATGGTAGAGCATGGTGCAGCATGGTGCAGCCACATTACTGCTGGATTTTCACGGCATTGATATGAGGCCCAGACACAGAAGCATTGGGAGCTGCGTCCACCTTGTCTGTGCTCACAGCTTCTTGTTGGCGTTTCCATCAGTCCGGACGGGTCATGTTTCCGTTTTGTCACATTTAGAGGATGATTTGATATGATTTGCTGAACACACAGTTACTCACAGTTTACTTGGATCATCTTGGATCTGTCGGTTTGATGCAAGGGATTGCGTGCGTCTACGTACCACTCGAAGTACATTTGAATAGGTAGAACATGGTAGAACTCTCCCCCTGATCTCACATGTGAAGTGCGGAGAATATGTTGGTTTCATTACAGCACAAGACCCATTGACTCGTAGCAACCCAACACCTCTTCGGCCAACAAAGGCTTTGTGCGCAATAGTCACAGGCAAGGTCCGTTTGGTGCAATTTGCTTGCGGAGGCATCTCTGTTCGTTCCTACAATGTCCTCAAGCAATTTCTGCCCATATTGAGTGTTCAGACATGTTGTACCAATGGCTTGGAATTCATTTTCAGAATATAGGAGAAGAGGCGAGAGAGAGAGGAGAGAGAGAGCAAGGGGCGTGACTTTGACAAGGCCATCTACTACCAATTCCTAGATTCTGAGCCTTTGAGCTGGAGTAGCAGGATGGCAAATAGGAAGCACATAGAACATCTGGGTGAAACTGGGAAAATAAATGAACATAATATAATACATAATATATATAATATATATATATATAATCTATATCATATAATGATATATATATAATATGTAATTCATATATATATGTTATAATTAATTACTTTATATATATATAAAATACCCACACTCACACTAAGTGATTGGCGTTTTCTATCATGAGTTTGGCGGGCTTGGGTTCTCAAATTTTAGAAGCGCTGCTTCTACTTTAGCTGGCACAGTCGTTGCTAGGCTGGTGGCTGGGCATTTTCCGATGTCGTTGCTGTGGCTTCAACGCCTTCCATATGGATTCACTGGGGGTGGCCGAACGGCTGAGCGACAAAATTGCAACTTGCCATGGGGAATGGTTTACGGGGATGGTTTATGGCATTGTTTTACCCACAAAAATTCTGAATTATAGCTCGTTACAGTTAATACACGTTCATTATGTCATGTTTCCTGTACACCTGAGTGTTGTGCAGCCACGTGTTTCAACATTCTCCACGATTTACATGATCTTACTGTATCATTGAAAGCTCAGGCCGCGAGATGTAGAATCCAGAGGCGGGATGCTTGAACGTACTTCCGCGGTTGATCAGAGAATCAATCACTGACAACATTGTACAACCTTCGATGATTGCACACATGTTGTCAAGTTGGCAGATTGGTTCTGGCTGTCGCAGGCCTATCACAGGGGCTGTGCTAGTTGTTTGCATAATGTGGTGCCTTTGCTGCCAAATGAGCTGCGTAGAGTGAGAAACCGTCTTAGAAGTGGCCCCTGTCTCTCAGCCTCTTCCATTGCAGGTGACGACCATCCTGTAGTTTTGTTCTGTTCAAGGTTTGATGTGAGTGGAAGAGCCAAACTTCATGGTTTTGAGTTTGAATAATTATGCATATACTGGATTATAATTACTAGCAAGAATTCTGGTGATCCTAGGTGTTTTTTCCTGGTCATTTTATGAGACTTGGCTGCAGTGAGATGTTGCACTACAGTCACGGTGACCGTAGGTGACGACGAGTCGCTAGGCGGCATGTGGCATTCCCGAGGTCCAGTAGCATATGGCCTCAGCCGGAAGACGCTCTGCCACAGCCTCAAGAAGCTAATCTGCTAGTCCTGTCTCCAGCGTTTCCGTTCCCAAATTATCATAACTACCCTAAAGCCACCAACAGCAACTATAAATTTGGTTCAATGGATTGGCTTAAGGGAAACCATTGGATCTTCCCATCCCGAGGCTTTTAACCTATCTTTTCCTGCAAATGTTCCACATGACGAGGCGATTCCGGTAGCTGCACAGCCGACCCTGGCTCTCCCTTGTTGCCGACCTGTGGTGTGGGAAACTGCTCCTGTGGTGGTTTGGCCGATTTGTCGGGCCCTAAGGCTCTGGGACTTGAGGTGTGCACCCATCGCAGTCCAATGTCAGTTTCGTGCTCCCGTGACTGCTTGTGACTCGAAGTCATCATTTGCTTTGCCTAGGGCTTGCGTCTCTGCAACTACTGGGCAAGACTTGAACATTTGCCAGAATGTCAAGCAGTGTCCCGGCTGTAGAGTTGAAAGAGCAAATACGTTCAGTATCACTATGTATATATGTATCGATAATTGTGCTATTCAACATCAAGTGAGTGGAGATTACATCGCCAGATTTTCTTTCTCCTGGGGTTTCTATCATCCAGTTCTTGTAGGACATCTAAATCGCAATTGCACGTGTCAGCGCGAGGCCCATGTGCACCGTGGAAGGCAGTGGTCACACTGCCAGCGGTGTTCAGTTGCCTTTGCTCGCAGCGGCAGTGGGTTCCACAGAAGCTCGGACTGCGCTGGCAGGGCTAGGGTGAGGATCTGGTGGGTTGTCACATGGCTTTGTAACATGGGAGATGACCCCAATTTACAGCCGTTTAAAAGGGAACATGCTGATCAAATCTGATCAATCAAAATTTGTGAGAGGTTTTTGATGGATCTTGCGGTTCCCACATGGTGAAAAACTTTGATCCCTTCCGTTGTGAGGCCTGCTGGCATTTGGATGGTTTTTTTGACCCCTGAAGTTCACTGGGAAGACTAAGGCCTTGGCCATTCTGCTGGGGTTGGTGTGGTTGCTGAATGCTTGGGCCATGCCCCTTGGCTGCAGAGTTGCCCGCAATGACCTATGGGTAGAGGACAAGGATTGCATTCCATGTAAATGCCATATGCCATACGATATCACGTTATATCACGTTATTAATCATTAATCATTATTATTTTATTATTTGAATCAGACTACACACAGATATATATATATATATACGTTATAACACACACACACATATCATTGCTAAATCACACTACTGTCATACACTGTATCATGCACTGTATCCTACTATCCCCGTCGATTCACGCCGGATGCCATGGCGGACCATGCCATGGACCATTGGACCAAAAAGCAGAGGTATGCCGGCTGGGTCCGCTCGGATCGGGACTTGGTGCTGGTGCCTCAAATCATGTACCACAGGCTCGGCTCGGAGCGCAGGTCACGTTGACTACAACGGTTGGGTCGTGTGACGCGGTTTCTTAAGACGGAGAGAAGATGATTTTCACTAATTGCTTATACAAGAGGTCTGTACAATTCCTCAGGAAGTCATTAATTACATATCATATATTACATTAACATACATTAGAATTACCCCCCCCGTAGTACCGTAGGCTTTTTTTCATTGTATACAATGCTTTGGGGGATCCTGTAGGTTTTCCCCGGGGTCAACATACATTGTCCTGAGATGAATCACTTAGGGGGGTTGGATGATGTACCCCCGCCAGCCTATATTTAAGATACCTTTAAGACACTACCTACGGTGTTTCAACAGACTTTTTAGATCTGTTTAGCAGATACTGTACTCCGCAGGTTCAACAAAAATGCCGGACATGTATTGGAAGGGAGGAGGAATAAAACAGTTAGCAGGATAGTTAAAAGTTAGGGAATGTTAGGGAGCGTGATATTTTCACATACTATAATTTCATCTGCTGTCAGTGATTTCCGTAGTTCGGTTGGCTAGGGGCAGTGGTGTGTGATGAGCGTTTGAACAACCGCAACCAGGTTCGCAGTGAATTTCCGCTCGAGGAATGAAGGGAAGCTAGTCTTCACGCTGAGTGCAGAGGCGCGTTTGCTCACATTTGCTGAGTGCGACCGGCTTTCCATAATCTTATCTTGTTTTCCTTCATCATTGAACCATGCTGGACCATGATGAATTGAACCATGACTGAACCATTTCCTCCTGGCATGGACCAGGATGACCCATTGGCTATCGCTGCAGCACTGATGCCGCGAGGGCAGCGCACTAGTCTGGCCTGGGTCCCTGAGTCGGGACCTGTGGTCATTGAGTTTTCATCCTTCATGATTTGCCCATCCTTCACCCCTCTATCCTAGACCCACAGGCTACGACCACTACGGAAAAGACATAAAAAGACGATCAAATCGCTGAAGTTTCGTTCCTGCTTTGAGGCGGTCATGTACCAAGCACCTGAGACCATGATTGGGACCTACATGCCCGGAGCACAAGGCTTGACAAACCACGTGAATTGCAGCCGGGTTTCACGCAGTCTTCGTCCATAACAGTCACATAAGTAAGAGGAATGATAAGAAAATATAAGAAACCAAATGACATTGCATTTGTATGCATTTGTTGTGCCAGTACATTTGGAAACGCCGTTTGCTTAGCGGCTTCGCGCGGCGAATCCGCGATCCCTTAGCGCGGTGAAATCTGGACATGATCCTCTTTCCTCGTTATTGCCGTACAATACTGCATCCTCCTCCTCAACATCATCCTGCTGAACCTCATCATCATCACCATCATCCTCCTCATTGAAGTAGTCGAAGTAGAAGAAGAAGAAGAAGAAGAAGTAGAAGTAGAAGCAGTAGTCGTCGTCGTCGTCGGAGCAGCAGCAGCAGTAGAGCATTGACATTCCCCCCTACCTGCCCCCACCCCAAACCCTCACAAGTTGAAGTAACAACTTGAAAAATAAATATCATCGTCGTATATCGTCGTAGTCGTAGGAGAAGTCGTGTAAGCAGTAGTTCTATGTTAGAAGTAGAAGTAGAAGAAGACGAAGAAGAAGAAGAAGAAGAAGAAATAGAAGTAGAAGTAGAAGAAGTAGAAGCAGAAGTAGAAGTAGAAGAAGTAGAAGTAGAAGTAGAAATAGAAGGTAGAGGTAGAGGTAGAAGTAGAAGTAGAAGTGGTGGTAGTGGTGGTGGTGGTAGTAGTAGCAGCAGCAGTAGTAGCTGCACTAGTGTTTGAAGTAGGTTAGTGCGTGGAATGTGCGAGTGAGTGAAATTTGATGAAATTTGCTTGTGGAATGTTTAAGTGAGTGAAATGTGCCATGTGCAAGTGAATGCCTGGCCCTCCCATACCCCCCCACTGAACCCTAAAGGTGCGTGACCGCTCTAGTGATGTTTCAAAAATCGTGCCTCTGGGAGGGTTTTGTGTGATGTACCGTGTGGCTTTGCCGTGCTAAGTGATTGTGGTTTAGCCGCTCTAAGTGATTGTGGTCCCGTCCATTTGCCCATTCCTGTAAGATCACATATGCAGATTCATCCATTCCAGTTTGTCCTGCCTTAGCTTATTTTTTCTCAAAATGCTGGTGCGAATTGACCCAGGTGTCATGACATCAGGATCTGAGTGGGCTGCAACAGGCTACAGCCCCACGACTGCAGGCAGCCTCTGTTGCAGTTTTTTGTGTTTGACGAGCAGCCTCTGTTGTGGCCTGTTGTGGTGAGCTCACCTTGTGACGTCGTTGCCAGGAGATACTGGTTACACAGAGCCCAGGTGGTGCTAGACCTTGGAACCTCAGTTGCAGCAGCAGCTGCCGATGTATTCATTTTGACTTTGGACACAAATTTTGGCACTGAAAATCACTGAAAGCATCCAGTTTGCGGTTATATGAATGTCAAAAACTGAGGTTTTCTGAGGCGCATTAGCTCGAGAAAAAGGCTTGTGTAGAAGCATTATTGCCAAGTGGGGTATGTGGGGGTGCAGCACATGACAGATATATAGCACACACACATATATATATAATTATATATATATATATTTAGAGAGAGAATAATTCTTCACAAGCTACTGGTGAATAATTCATGGCAATTCGCGCATGGCTGTCAAATAGTGACACGCCTGATGTGCACCTAAAGGGATGCCATCAGAGTGAGAAGTTTGAGCCGTTTCACTGCCTGGCGTCAGAGTTCAGGATGTTGGCATATGTGCCAACAGATTATGTTGATGTCGTTGCGACGATTCTAGTCACTAAATTGACTGACCAAGTCTGATCGACTGGAATTGATCCTCGACGAAGTGATTGGCCGTCTCCTTCGAATGTGTGATAAGGATGTTCAAGGATAGTTGCCGGATGTTGCCGGCAACTACCACGTTTGAGCTGCAGTGTTTGTTGCTGAGACACCAGGTCCTTATGTCTTTTGCAGCGATTAGCTGCTTTGTTTCACACAAAGATGAACGGTTAAAGGTGAAATATCCGGGAGATCCCTGTCGGACCTGTCCTACCACGGTATGTTACAAAGCTATCCAGGGAAGCGACTTTGCCGACTGTTGAAAGTATAGGGAGACTGTAGAGGGCACAGGTCATTCAGCTTCAACAAGCCGAACATCATGCTGAAACAGGAGAAGGAAAGCCCATTCAACGCATTTTTTTTGCACGCACACATTAACATATTGATTCATTGATATATATATTCATTGATATTCCTTCAGAATCATTCAGAATGTATTGTTTCGCCATTTTATTTTGAGATCACCACAAGACATGTCAAAATATGGGCAAGGGCCAGCAAGGGAGTACATGTCATGACTCATGACACGTGTTCGTCACCTTGGCACAGGTGTGGCCGGCTCCCTGGCAGTCCAAGACTCTGCTCCTGCTGGGACAAGTTCCAGAAAAAAGTCACGTGGGTTTCGTCCAAAAATTAGAGTATATCCGAGTATACCATAAAGCTTCTTTTTTTTGTGAACCAGAACTCTTCCCAGGAAAGACCAAAACTCAGAGTTGAGGTGGTAAATCTGCCTCTGGGGGTAACGCCATAGCATACCGCAATTTATGGCCAGTTTAACGAGTTTGATGGCGAACATATTTATCATATTTATGATTTGGTGGATTTTCCTGATATGTTCCTAAGATGTTCCCAATTGTTTAGCCAGTTTCCCCAGATTTTCCTAGACTTTTATGTGTCCTCAGGTAGAAAACCGCGGCCTGAGGCCATGACCGTGGCCTGGCCTGTGTGGATCGTATCTTCGATGGCCAACTTGGACAACGCATGGACCGGAGCCCAGCTCCACAATGAACCAGTTGATGGCCAACAACAGCCATATAGATTGATGGTAAAACATGGTAAAACCTTCCATTTTCAGACACACCCATGTTTTTTTTTGGAAGGTCAAGAGACAGGACCAATCAGTGTACCGGCTGTAACTCGTGCCGCGTTGTTTTAAGTCGTCCCGGGTTCGTGTGCCGAACCTAATTCTGAATTCCAGCTTAAGTGTTTTGATTTATGTATATATATATATACTAGGTACGGATGAGATAGGAGTTGTCGGAGGGTCCAGTTTTTTTGATTTCCCATCTCATGAGTAAAGTATTGTTTTTGCCCTTTGAAAGTGCCAAACTCCTATCTCATGTGGTTCTAGTAGTCATTTGAAGGATACCTGCATCAAGTTTTTACATTCCCAC
>Ga0126342_10008199_pt1 | contig 18698 bp, 14 predicted proteins | sample Cyp1metagenome_FD_92528 | JGI IMG/M metagenome (GOLD analysis project Ga0126342, IMG submission 92528) | Coral microbial communities from Lord Howe Island, Old Settlement Bay, Australia - Cyphastrea 1 metagenome | ecosystem: Host-associated > Invertebrates > Cnidaria > Coral ...
ATGGGTGCGAGTCAAAAATCGGGTATGGATCGCTCCGCGGTGATCCGTACTATGGATCGTGTGTGCTTACGTAAGGTGCCTGATCCGTACCCTTTCGTAAGGGCTCATCATAGCATACAAACTTTGCTGATACTCCTACTATCTCCTACTTGCTATTACTTCTCCTCCTGCTACTGTTGCTCCTAAAACTGCTACCACTGCTAGTAGAGGGAGCAGTAAAAAACAATCACCAGCAGCAGTAGTGGCAATAGAAGGAGGAGATGCAGTAGCAGTAGAAATAGCAGTAGCAGAAATAGTAGTACTAGTAAAAGTCATAGTAATAATATAAATCTAGTGGCAGTAGCAGCAGCAGCTGTAGTAGTAGTAGTAGTAGTAGGAGGAGGAGGAGGAGGAGTATTAGTAGTAGTAGCAGTAGTAGTAGCAGTAGTAGTATTAGTAGTAGTAGCAGTAGTAGTAGCAGTAGTAGTAGTAGGAGTAGGAGTAGGAGTAGAAGTAGAAGCAGCAGCAGCAGTAGAAGTAGTAATAGAATCGGACTTTCATATTGGCATTTCCTGTGGCGTGACTGGGTTCGGGTATGGAACGGGTATGGATCGGGGTATGGATCGGGACACGCTATCTGGAGCAGGAAGTGAACCAGAACCAGCAGCGGGAGCAGGACTAGCAGGAGCAGCAGCAGAAGCGACAGCAGTAGCAGCAGCCCCTGGGAGGAAGATGACTAGTAGTGGCAGCAGCAGCAGCAGCAGCACGGAGGCAGCGGAGGCAGCGAGCGGAGGCAGCGGAGGCAGCAGTAGAAGCAACGGTAGTAGCAACGGGAGTAGCAGTAAGAAGACCAGAAGCAGTATTAGGATAAAAAGCAGCATTAGGGCCAGCATCAGTCTTTCTTCAACGAGAAAGGGGTACGGATCAGGGGTATGGATCAGGGGTATGGATCAAGGGTATGGATCGTGCAGTATCATGGGGTATGGATCAAGGTATGGATCGGGGGATATGGATCGTGTGTGGGTCCGGGGCCTTGATCCATACCTTGTATTTTGACTCGTACCCATATATATATATATAATTATATGATGGTTAATAAGTTAAATGATATTATTGTAAGCATATTTCAATGGAATATATGATGGGATACTGGTGATATTTATGGGATGCAAATTGGACATGCCTTGGAAGCCTGGAAACAATGCGAAAAAGGATGGACATCTCCTCGAATCGTTTTTGGGGGTTACATGGGGCATATAGTCATGCTGTTTTCCAATTATGAACTGTACACAGATCCTCATTAAGCGCCAAGTATGGGTGTTTACCGCCAAATGGTTTAGTCCTTTTACCACATTTCAGGGTATATCATGTGTACATAATCTAGATCATTGATATTATCGATATATGTACACGCACATCTGCTTATCATTGCTCTATGGTCGCTATGATGTTGGGTAAGAACAACATGTTGAAACCCATGTTTCTCTATGCATAATCCCTTGTTCTATGTATACATCATTTTCCCCAAGCACCGGAAAATGTAGCTTCAGCTGCGAAGAAATTGTGTTTAACCAGAAATTCTAGATGTGTCTTACCCGGTCTTACTGCGATATCAAACGTGGTGTGAGTTCCACGTGACAGAGACCCCATGTTTGATTTGCCTTGAGATCAGGATCTTAAAACTTCAGAGGCATGATTCCGATCAGAAATGGCTACCCCCAAAATCCGCTGATTCATCGATTCATTCCCATGAAAACGTCTTTCTGTGTTTGTGGTGTGCCCCATTTCCAGAAACGCCCAAAGATCGTGTTCTTGGCGAAAAAAACAAGTTATATCCCCAATTCCTATATATATATATATATTATACAAACCGCAATTAGACCACATGGTTTCCAGGTCTTACAAACCCCAAGCCACCCAAAAATCAGAACATCTTAGTTCTTAGTTGTAAATTGTATATATGTACAAGTAGGATGTGTAATGATGTGTAATTCTAATGTATATTGGATGTCCCCAAAGAAAATGGACCTTTGCGGCTGTTTTTTTCACTTCTGGACATTCTACCGAACCACCAGTGACACTGACTTTGGCCGATATGATCACAAAAAAAATCAGGATAGACCTGAAAACTACGATGATCAGCAACCATAAATCCAATCTAAATCCCCGTGTCTGCGAATGATTTCCGCACTTTTCGAGGTATCTGGCAGCCTGGCACCCCAACTAAAATTGCTCTTTTCCTGTCACTGCACGTCTTCCAATAGTTCAATCCTCGCGCGGGCGAGTTGATGTGACTCGCGCACCCGATGTTCAGGTGCGACGATTGAAATGATCTGTGATTCGCAGCCCGGCACGGGAAAGTCTCAGGAAACCTAATAAACCAACCAAGCTAGTGATTTTTGGGTTTCCTAAAACTGGAGGACTCCAATTTTTCATCGAAATTCTTACGCATATGTTTACTATATGGCCAAACTGCCAAACTGATGATTTTTTGTTGGGCGCCACTGTTTTGAGACACAGTCATATATTAATGATAACCTGGAGAAGTGCAGATGGTTCTCTTAAGTAGAATAGTCAAAACAATTACAGCTGAAAGGATAGGTTCACGTAGATTTTCCCCTAAAGCCAAGTGCGACATTGGGACAGCTTGCTGTGCCCTATCGATTGCCCGAGAGATTGTCCTCACCAGTAGGATTTTCCGCTGGGGTCGCTGGAATCGGTCGGGTCATCCGAGGCAATCGCTTCGAAACTGCGTTTTTTTTTGCATTGCATCAATTACAACGGGAAATTCTCAGTTCAGAGAAAAAATGGTAAAAACAACTACCAAAGATTGGTGTTAGCCAGCAATCCTCAGGTATCCCTTCGATATTTTGTCTCTGCTGGATGTTTGCCTACACGGCTGGAATTCAGATCTTTAGTTCAACCTTGACACTCCGTATCCCAAACAGCAATGGTATTTGCCACATGCGTTTAATATTTCTTCCAACTTTTCTTTGCGTTTTAAGTGTCTTGGTTCAAACCAAACATCGCAAATTTTATATAATCGGTTTAGGATGGTTTAGGCCAATATGTATGTATCAATATCTAATAATTTTAAACATAAATACACCCATATACACCCTGTGGATCCAACAACCCTTGCCAACAACATCATTAACTCCAAAATAAAAAACATCATCTGAAATTTGAAAGATCATCTGGCAGTGTGTCAAAACCTTGTACCCCTGGTGAACATCAAAATAGCTGGTAAATGGATCTTCATTCCCCTAAAAATGGTATTAATAGGTATTGATCCATACCCATCTGAATACAAACTGCCTCTAAAGGATTTTCAACGTACATGGATCCATAGGGACACATAACTTGCCTCGAGAAGCCCTCTCTGCAGCGCCCCCGAGCGCATAAGGCGAGGCCGCGACGCGGTAAGTGTGGAGCGGCCAAACGGCCAATTTTTGGGGGAGATCCCGGCATCACTAGTGGTTGAGCATGGTTGACCTAAAAAAAACAGCATTAATCCATGATGATTCCAATGATGATCCATTAAAATCACTCTCATTAGGGACATAAACATGTTTGAAACCAACCAGATTTTTTTCCTAGATTCCACGCATCTTTGGTGATAATCACAGATCCAACACGATGCACGGAAAAAAATCGGAGACTGATCTGTTTGGCGGTTGAGTCAATGGCATGGCCTCTTGACACCATGATGATGGTGCCGCTGACCAGGTTGACCTTTGGGCTCCTTGCTGTTCACTTGTTGATCGGTTTTTGCTGTTTTTGTTGGTTTGCGCCAACGCCAAAAACAATGTAAATTAGAGTGTGTTTGCAACTTTCGCATAGAAAAACTACTTCTTGCAACATGCTGAAAACTCTGTAATCATACCTCCGGATTTTTCTCAAGGCTTGGGACAGATCTGATAAAGCTTTTTTGAATAGAGGGACATTATTACATAGGTGATTTCTTTCCTATGCAGCCTATTGGAAAAAAACACCGGAATGCTTTCTGTTGCAGTTTGTGTTTCTGGAATTATTTTGCTGAAATCATTCGCCAATCTGAACTGCGCAACTTTTGGCCATACTTTCGTTCTTCTGCAACCAGTATGTCATGTCGCCGCCACAAAAAAGCGACCATTCTCCAAACCACGACCTGCAGATCATCCCCAGTGAGAAGTCATCACATACTGCAACACCTGTCTGTGTTGCAGGGTTGACCACTAAATCTTTTTGCCGGGTGGGGAGGATTGGAGATCACGCAGATCACCTTGAGTTCTGAACGACAGTGGAGTACTCAGAGTTCGCCAAGTTCTGGAAGGTTGACCTACGAATAAGATAACATATTAGACTCTAGACTTAAATCATCATAATCATAGCTTTTGATGGTGAAACAGTTTAACTAAAGCCGGATCATGGTGAGTAGTATAGTATAGCACTAGTTTTTGAGCAACCTCATAGAAATACGATGAACATCGATGAACTACGGGCTTGTAGAGATTATATAAGCCTCATATCTGGAAAAGTTTCTGAAAGTAGTGCCATTTTGTGACTGCTCACCTTCCATTTTGAGACGGTCGCCGAACGGCGAAAGTTTGGATTCACCTGCTCCTCTCGACCCGGACTGACTCTAAGTGTCACAGCCCCGTTTTGTTGTTTCGCAACCAAGTTGCCACAGCGGAGATTCAAGCGATTGTTTATGGAATGAATTTAGATATCAAAGCTATAAATCAACAGTTTTAAAACTGGCATATATGAATAATTATCAACTAGCGATAAATAGATAAGATAGAAAAAGTGATCATAGCTATCAACGGTTTTATCTCTTTTGGAACTGTCATCAACAGAAAAGTCATCAAAAAATGGGGGGGGATTGTGGGGTTTACAATGGGATATGGGGGATATGGTGATTTCACCCAATTTAGAGAAGTAGAGCCATAGTGTTGTGGAAACCGTGGCATAAAATGGTGATCAAACATTTGGTTACCTATGTTCATCCTCACAGAAATATTGTAAGCCTACCCTCAAAAATCAAGTTCAGACTAAGACTAAGAATAAGAACAGCATTGCAAATGAGGGGATAGAACACCCAGGATGTCTGTAACCGTAATCAATCTGATTTTTTTGGGGGGGAGGGGGAAATATATGGACACCTCAATGATGATGATCACCTGCTTAAGATAGGATTTTGTCGTAATATGACCAACCATACGACAGATAACTCGGGAAACTCATTGATTCCCAAAGCATCTGTTGAGGAAAGGACCAACTTCAAAGTGGGCCCATTGCCTCCATGGTGCCTTTTCATACAGACAGTCTGACTGTTCTACTGATGGAAGCTCTGGAATTGAGAAGGCATGACAAATTAACAGGGAAAGAGAAAGGAGTCAGTAAAAAAAAGGACGCATATGGAAACTGATTGTTCCACATCAACTCAACTTGCAACAACAGTGCCTCAAATAGCTGTATCTGCCTGAATCTGAATTTCAACAAGTAAAAGTTCATATGGGAGCTTGTAGCAAGTACTTTGCATGGGGTTGTTTGTTGGTCAGTCTTGTGTGTCGATGCTGTGAGCTACCAAAACTAGGGACTCTACCGCCCAGGTCTAGATATGATGGTTTGCTCTTAAGAACAAATCTGTGGCTCTGAGGGTCCCATAGCCAGTAATTTCTATCATGTAAATATACTGGGTTTTCAAAAGGGAAGGAGTGAATATATAGAGCAATGGTTTCTAATACTTCATGGCTGGCTCACTGGAGGATGGTACATCGGAAGTGGTGATTTCAGACCATTTCAGTGCAACAGGGAGAACCTTTTTTGTTGAACCATAGGGAACCCCTTAAAAAGAGCTTGTAAAACTTGGCCATGGGGGTTAATGTCAGGATAGACATTAGTTTCCAAGCAACAAAGATCTATGGGGTATACCCTCCAGCAATGTAACCTGGACAAATCCTGCAGTGAATTTTCCCAGGTTTTTTTTTGCTGATTTCTTGAAAATCAAGATGTCCCCAGATGTCCCCAGTATGGGCGATTTTGTCCAAAATTGCCAGATTCTACCCTCTGGTAATTTAACATAACTATGGAACACATCACCATGTTTAATGGGAAAATCCACTATAAATGGCCATGTTCAATAGCTATTTTGACATAACCAGAGGGTACAGTTTTTCAATGCGGTTTTTGGTCCCAGTAGGGCTCGCTCTTCTCCGCTTGGTGGCGAACACCGGGGATCGGGTCGCGCCCGTCACGACAGGATAGTGGATATAATGGGATGAATTATGTTGAAATAATACCCATAGGATCCATGTATGCCATATATGGTAACATTTACCATCAATATACCCCCAATGTTAGTATATATACTATACATGGATCCTATGGGATATGAAATAATCACGTCTGTCATAGTAAATACGCCCTAATCATCTCGAAACCCGAGTTTAGCATTGGATTTCTTCCACTGGGAAGAAAGTTACCCCTGGATAGTAAAATACACAACAAAGTATCAAAAGTCATTGTAGTAAATGTAGATGATGACAAACAGATAATTTATAGATAATCTATAAATAGTAAAGGGTCATAAGAAATGTTATTCTACTCAAAGATTCTACTCAACCATCGTGGTCGTGCCTTGATGTGCCTTGTATCCCCAATCATTTTTTCACAGCTGGATCAAGGGAACAAAACATGAAAAATGCCGTGACGACCAGCGACCGCGTGGAAATGTGAACCGTTAGCTGTCGGAAAGCGTCTCCTCAAGAGCAAGGAAGGGATGATTCATCAGCTCAGACGCCAGCAGGCGCTCCTCTGGGTCACGCCTGGACGGGACGAAAAGGATATGTGATTGGTGAAGCTTCTAGAAAATTCCCTTGGAATCATCATCATCCCAAATATCCCAAGTTTGATTGAACAAACTCGAAATGAGATTAAACATCATTCTCCCCAACATTGTAATCATTATATATATGTATATATATATAGTCAGTATCATTACCAAAAAAACATTAAAACAAAAACATCGCAAAAGAATCACTCACCAACCAGCCACTTTTGTTGGTCACCTGGCCGGCCTGGTACAACTCGTGATGATGTCTCGAAAGGTTTCACTAATTGGCACATTCACCGGCGGAGTCTCCTGGAAGAACTCTAACGGCGACCCTGAAAAAAACGTCACAATTTGAAAAGAACGTAGAAGACCAGAAATTGGGGATGTTATACTATATAATCATATATATATACGTATATCATATATAATTATATATATATATACAGTTATATACATGTCTTCTCTATATCACATTGATATTGGGATGACTATCTGTGTCTTATCTATATTATCATCATATTGGGAAATCTGATCCTGGGATTCCAGGATGACCCCAAAAATGGTCATAACTGAGAGATGTAGCCGTTGTCCGAGACCGATCCGTGAAAAATCGTTCTGTGAAAATGGGGCATACCCCCAGTTATAATATATATATATATATATACTGTCATTGGTTGACCTACCCCTCTGAAAAATATGAAAGTCAGCTGGGATGATGACATTCCCAATATATGGAAAAAAAAATGTTCCAAACCACCAATCAGTATATTTCTTATGGTATTCAAATCTTTCGCGAACCTTACGCCGCCCTTTCGCGGCCTTTCGCCACTGCAGCAAAACATACACATCCATATCTGCAGATGTCACTCGGATACTAAAAGCCTTGCATGGGTTTTAGGACGACTCCCATATGAGAACATGATGATTAAGTTATAGACTTGTTTTGTTTGTGGATAACATTATGATTGACTTGTAGACCATCAACTTGTGGGGTATTGAACAAACCCTCCATAACAAGACAAAACACAATGAAGCATGCTAAATCAATCTAAATCATGCAACTCGTTGAACGGGGACCTTAGAAATCTCAACAAGTCTATGATATATAGTATAGTCTTTTCTTGCTTGTCTCCTTGTTTCTCGATAAACTGTTTATCCGTTAGCCGCAATCCCTACACCGACATCTCGAGTCAAATTCACCACAACCATTCACCGACATAACATGGCCAATTTGATGGCAACAAAAAATGCAGTAAATGGATTCATATCCCCAAAAAACAGCAAAAAGTATATGTACCAACACTTTCTTGAAATGTCCATTTTCATATACTATGCTTGTACATTTCACTCACACTCTACGATACACTAAGATACACTAAACATCCTCAGAGTGTGTGAATCTATGAAATGCAGAACCATAGTGTATGAAAATCCTTCCATTCTCATACTCTAAGATACACTAAACATTCAAATCCTCCAACCCTCCCTGCAGTTCCGTCATCGCGTCGCAGTTCGGGCGACGGAAAAATCGGTCCTCACTGGTGGCGACTCGCACCATGGTCGCCAAGGGGTTAGCCATGAGACCCCAAGGCCTGGACGATGCTTGAAACGATGAAAACATCGCCGTTAAAAAACGAACGTTTCCATAGTTTAAACCAAGAAATGGGATGGTTTAAACTATGACATTAAGCTTATATTGTTACCATATGATTTGTTGACATGTTTTTTCTTTAACCTTAGTGTTACCAGCAAAAAGGGTCGAACATATGGTAACATATGGACAATTTGTCTAATATATATATATATATATATGAAAACAATTGAACACAGCTAAAATGCCTGAGAATTTCAAAATGAAGGGTGCAAGATAGCCATTTGATTGCCCGCAGTCAGCAGTTGATACTGGCAACATCTCTGCTGGCAGTTCGCCGCGGGACAATGCAGAGGTACCAACATTAGAGTCTATCACTTCAATATCCCTTCAATAGACCCCAAAGCTACTGCGATGGCAGTTCGCACGCAGCATGACATCTGCATAGGATTAGAACATCGGCAACGCAAAGGGATTGTGTCCTTGTGTCCTAGGGATGTGCAACATGCAATGAGTCAAAACCTCCAATAGCATACAATGGGGGTACCTCATAGTTTGTCAAGTTGGCTATGACTCCAACAACTAGGTTTTGTGGGAGATATCTCTGTAGCTAATGATTCAGCTAATGGGGGTCATATGTTCAATCAGCAAACATAGGGGCACCATGTTGGGAACATCTAGAAACACCAGCTATTGTGGTGTTCACAACCAGCCAGGGTAAGTCTAATGATCTCCTGTGGAAATCGTGCTAATAGATAGTATTAATAGATAATAGATGATAAGCTCTCCTCTGAATAATAAATAATAATATATAACACAATAATAATAATAGATAATCTCTGCACCTATTTTCTGGGTGGTTTAACAAATAGTGTCTACCCTCTGGTGTCATCAAACGTGGCAAGCGGGAAAATCAACCATAATTTTCGTATTTAAAGAAAAACAACATCTACAAACTATAGGTATGTGTGCCATCGCCATGTTTGCCAGAGTGTACTTCATCAAAATGCCACGTTAAAAGTAATCCGTCGATGACTATCCTCTGGTAAACTAACATGGCTATGGAAAATCATCCCTTTTAATAGCTAAATCCGCTATAAATGGTCATTTTCAATAGCTATTTTGAACATTTTAATGGGTAAATCAACTATCTGGTTGGTAGTTTCAACCTACCCCTCTGAAAAATCTGCTCGCCACTGGGGATGATGACATTCCATTCCCCAAGTGGAAAAATCATCCAAACGTTCCAGTCACCACCAACCAAACAAGCCATCTATGGCCATGTTCGGAACCCTGGGAGATGACCTTTACTGGAGACCAAAAAACGCTGGAAGATTGGCCAAAATCAATGGAAGATATGTGTCTAAATATACCATGGAATAGTCCAAACCCAGAAATCATGGGTGAAGTCCAAAATATACCATGGAATAGTCCAAAGAATAACATTGAAAAATGATTACCCTCCAGTAAATTAACAGTTCGACCCTGGCAGTCATCGGGGTTGGAAGACTAGTTTCCATGAAAAAAAATGGTGATTTACCTTGGGTCAACAAGTTAATTTACCAGGGGGTAAATAATACCAAAAAAAAAACATGTGTTGTGTTCACAAAAGATGCACCTTCACTGTCCACTGTTGAGTGGTGGAGAATTCGTTTGATCAACCCCTGAGTATCGAAACATCCCCGAATATGTAGTACCCTTTGGTAATTCAACACAGCTATTGAAAATCACATTGTTTTACTAATAAAATCATCTAGAACTATAATAATAAGTGGATTCTTTTCATCCATTATCCACTGCTATCTTAAATTACCGGCTGGTATCTACGGTATCACCCATTTAAAAATTAGAAATCATCAATCATACATCATCTATTTCCATCGGCAATGTTCGATAGTAAAACATGGGAAACTGTTCAACATCATAGTAAATGGCCCAGGCCCATGATGCCAATGGTCCATTTTTATAGGTAAATTGTGACATTTCAATAGTCAACTGTTAAATCACCAGATACTATAGGCACTAAATGTAATAGTAAACTGTTAATGAAGAGTACCCTCTGGTCATATTTAAATATCAATAGTTACTATTCATACCATCAATAGTCAATAGTACATACTGGTACCGTCTGGTCATGGTCAACGGTACCCTCTGGTCATAGTTAAATGTCAATTGTATTCAATACTTATAGGTAAGTGGGAGGGTACTATTCATTAACAGTTAAATGTTGAAATGATACAATGGTGAATAGTACCCTCCCACTTATCATTGGTTATTCATAACTAAGTTAATGATACAATGTTAATGATAGGTTAATTAAATATTACATAATGATACAAAGATAATGATATATCATAGGTTAAATGTTAATGATACTAGTTAATGGTACTATGTCTGTCTATTGTGGTTTAAAAAATGCACGGTGAATGCTTGGATTTCGCTCCGTCCAAGTGCGAAACAAGCAGCGGTTTCGCTGTGATCATCTCGATGAAGACACAGCCTAAACCTGGGTGGGTCATCACGGGGAAAATGTCCCGAAGAAAATGGCGCCGTCGTTGCTGCTGCTGTTGTTTGGAAATCAAGAAATCCATGGGAAAATCCTCATGAAAACTCATGGGGAGCCTGGTAACCTGCCTGAAACAAAGACATTTGCTGGGAGGTTTTTCAGGATGGACTGCTGAGAACATCCTGCCATGGTGGACTTTTTAGCATTGGATGGTCCCCATCACTGAAAAACTGGGGATATAGACTTATAGAATCTTATAGACCCATTCCATGAAGATGATGAAAACTTGCCGCGATGGAATGGGATAACATGGGATATCCTGACTGGGATTTTGGACTTCACGAGAGGCTTGAACGCCGTGACTCCAACGGCTTCTCCAACGAGAGAAAGCCGGGATTTGACCCATCGACAGTGGATGGTTATGATGTGGACTTTAAGATCTTGAAGCGGATGTGATATATATAATATATATATATATGGCATTCTAAGAGTCATCATATATCATCAACACCAATGGCACATATATTCTTTGTTGTGGATGAAACGTAGCCTGCAGTGTTTTGAAACATGGCAAATCCACCAACGAAACGGGCATCGAACTAATCGAGGATGGACCAGTGGTTTCCCCATGGGGCCCTGGATACCCAGGATGTCACCGGGGCTTTGGAAAATTGGAGTACTTTGATCCCAACCATTGCGGGTATCCAAGTTTTGTATTGATCCATAAGTATTGATTAGTATTAATCCATTTTATGGGAAGAATATGCGAGTTTTGTGAAACAGAGAAACAACAGTTTTTATTGTTTTTTCAAGTTTCACAGCATGTGTCAAAACAGCCCACGTCGTTAAAGAAATAAGATGAGATGCGATAAACCTGGAATCTGTGATCAACAAAATAGATCGGATTGATAAGCCCATGTTTAGGCCCAACCACAATTTTAGCACTGGTTTTACCAGTGCTAAGTCACCATTTCGTACCATATAGGTCACACGTTCCGACTGTAGTCAAACATGGCAACGCCAAATCCTCCATGATCACCCCATGATCCCAATTTCTTTTGCCATCCACTGCTGCCACCATGATATTTCTCAATGTCCCGAAAAAGGGGTCCCCAAAAAGATACACTCACAAAGTATTTCCGGGGTGGTATAGATGAATATATATGATGTTTTCCCCTTAATGTAAAAGTCTACATTGTTCGATCTGTTCGGGCTATATCATCCTAAAATATCCTACAGTCATTTCGTTGGGAACCCAATCTGTTAAGTTCACCATGATTCACCAGTAACAATTCAAGATGTCCCCTGGGAACAGTTTGGCCATGGATCAAAACATATCAAAATCATTCAAAATCCTGCTGCCCTTTTTGTCACATCAATTTATAAGTTGCGTGAGTGTTATCTTACGTTTATATGGCATCCACTCCCAGTTCCCAGACTTGTGGTCTGTTCCAGTTCCCCCCGAATATCTCATCGTGTGCCAAAGGGCTCCAAACGTCAGCCTTCCGACCGTAAGCACGTTCATTCATCACCTGGCATACTTGCTGGGGGGTGGTTTATCTCCAACGCAAGTGAGAGTGAGATCCAACAAATGTGGGATCATGATACATCATGATACATCATGATAATTTATATAATGTCAAGTTACGGGTTTGGCATATTACCTTGGGTTTACCCGAGTAAAAACGGATCTGCAGATGTTGTGAGTTGTAGAGCCCACTCTCTGAAAGATTGTTGAGCCATCCACCAACTTGCAAGCCACTGGGCTACATGCACAAGCCGAGAAAGATGAGACTACCAACATGTAACATGTGGTTGCCATCAAGACTGAAGTTTGAAGGCTTTCTAATGTTCAGAGACGTGTATCAACACGGACTGATTTGAGTGAAACAGTCGAAAGTGAGCAATCACATTGAAAATAATAGTAGCATAAATAGATTTTCAATGTATAATCACATTTACTAATCACATAATAGTATGAATAATGAAATAGAATGATAAATAGAATGTGGTATACCTGGTAAGCCCATTAATCATTAGAAAACTGGCGGGTTCAACCACCAGAACTGGCACAGAGACTTGGCACATGGCATTGCTACGTCAGGAAAATCAATGATGTCGTTTTGGCCCGGCGGCCAACAGTGGCATCTTCAAGCGCTGGGAAGTATCTGGTAAATGTTTACAAACAACTATGGAAAATCAGCATGAAATATTAATGGGTAAAACAACTCTTTCTATGGCCATGTTCAATAGCAAACTGTTAGTTTACCACGAGGGTAAGCTAGAGAGTCTGGCCTCTGGCGCCATCCAAGGAATGGATCCCCGCAAGGTGTGCTTACCTCGGCTGTGATCAAGAAAATCAGGGGAAAACAAAAATGGGAATGAGTGCCTAGAAATTCTGGAAATCCTGAGCTAGTATCGGAGAATCCGGGACATCAATGTGGGAAAAAATGAGGAAAGCACGGGAAAAAATGGGTTCAGAAACTCCACCGTTACCAGTGTTTCGCTCAAAATCTTTGAGACTAGAACCGGATGCTGCACTGAGCTTGGAAAAATTGAGCGACATCAGGAAAACACGACATGAAATAAGGGTACTCAATTGACAGGTTCTAAATTTGCTTCAAAATGTGGTTCTAAATTTGGATTCCAACAACTATAGATTCCTGCGCCGGTCGGCGCAGGATGGAACTTCTGACTGAAGCCCAAAAATGGGGCCCGGAACAGAACAGAGTCGAATCATGACCACTTCGAATTTCATCAAACGTGGCTGGAAAATCCTCTGCTTTGAGGATTTCCCAAAGTCGTCATTTAATTTCGGGATTTTCCAGCCATGTTGTATTGAGTGCGAAAAATTCAATGTGGGGACTATATGTGGCAGATGTGTCCCCAAAAATGTTTCGACATCTCAAAAATCATATGAAATTTGGATTTTTCCCTTGGCGATCCCATCCTCACCGCAGCAGCAACGCCGCAACGCCGAGTGGCAGGTCTCTTCTGAACGCTTGGAACATCCGAAATCTGTCAACTTGACTATCCTGCCAGCGTTGGTGTCCCAGTTTAGTTCCCAAAGTTGGTGAATAGTGGAGCTAGTTCGCCCAGTGCCAAAATTCTTAATTGTAGCGAACTAGTTCATGGATGTCAACGGGGTCTATGTTTATATACACCGTTATACATATATATATATATACACATGTGTATAATATATATATATATAACTATATCCAACTTCCAACTGGTGGGGGTATCACCTTGTGGCGCATGACTGAGGTAGGCCTTTGTGGGCCTTTGTCCCTGAAGTAATGGGCGGATCATAGGATTTCATGGGAAATCTGGAAGCTGTCATGAAATAGAATGGGATATACAACCACCAAATGGGTGGATGGCACCTGCAAGGTGGGGAAGAACGAAAACTAGCAAAGAAGCAGTAGCAGAAACAAACAGTGAATCCTAGTATATCTTCAACTGAGGTTATGGAAGCTATGGGATAAACATGAAAAAACTGCTAGGAATCCCATCCCTTTCATGGATCCTCTGACAGAAACCTTTTGGGGCATCTCATGATCTCCAAAACAATCACAACATGACACCCGTTGTTTCACCCACTACACAAAAATCATATGAAACTTACAAAACTATTGTGTGAAATAAAGTCCATTGTGTTGCTTCAGTTATTACCCAAATCATTGATATATTGAATATGGAATATTTAATGTATATATATATACACACACATTTATGTATATACCTATGTGATTCTATGTATCCTATGTGTCTACATGACCGATTACCCTTATTTGTTTGTGAAACATTTGCCATACATAGAAAACCCAAACAGGCCAACGGCCAGCCTCTTTTCACCAACAAGGATGTTGCCACCCTTGACATCGCGATGTAGAATGAGGGGTTCTCGCGTGTGCAGGTAGTTCAAGCCCTGCAGACATGAATCAATGAACTTGGATCGATTTTTTTGGCCGTCTGAGATGCTGACAATGTTACAAGAGTGAGATCCTACTGTATCCTCGTGGTGAATTACTGTTCTATAGACATATTATATATCACAATACCGAATATCTATAGTAGTACTCTATTATCATCTATTCTCTAGTAATTATAGATATGTGTAATCTATTATATAATTACATAGGGTAACATAATAGATGATAATATAATATAATATAGGCATAGATGATAGGAGATTCCTAGTAATTGTATATAGAAAATGCATAGGGTAACATTCAGTGTACCCTCAGGCAGTCACCTCCAAGAGCTGTCGCGCATAGCACGCGATCAACGGCTCGGACATGGGCCCATCGCGGTACAAGACCTGCGACACGGAGCCTCCTGCAATAGCATCAACGACTGGGGTTACGTTCTGTGGTGCCCCGGTGAGCTAAATCGCGAACTTGGGAAACATACCATCTGGTTATGACTAACATAGCCATGGAAAATCCCAACCATAAATGGAGGTTTCTAGCTGGGAAAATCATCTATAAATGGGCCATTTTCCATGGCTATGTTAAATAACCAGATGGTAACTCCAATTTCACTCGGATTTATGGTAGGTATATTTATAGTGTATAGTACTTTACTATGGCTTATACACTATAACTTATTTTATAACTGGGGGGACACCACCTTTTATAGCTGGACTTATAGTTGCGGAGATGAGCAATTGTTGAAGGGATAAGAAGCGAAACTGGAATCTGATGGAACTATTTGGACATCATGGAAAATCAGGGAGAACTACCCTCTGGTAAACGTTTACAGTTTGCGAACTTGAACATGGCCATTGAAATAGTGAGTTTTCCCATTAAACATGGTGATTTTCCATAGTTTTTTGTATGTTTACCAGAGGGTAAAAAGAACCAACCCGGAACCTGTGCAGGTTTGTCCATCTGCAGCTGAAAAAAAATCATGGCACCCCAAACTCATCCAACATTGTAACATGGCAGGACTACATGGTTGACCAACAAATGTTCAGTTCATTCATATATTCAGGACCAATGTGAAGCATATATATATGTATATTATTTATTCATAATATTGTATACATTAATATACCTACATATAACTAATACATATATTTATATGTATATGTTGCATATATACAGTACAGTACATATGTATATATAATATGTATATATATATGCACACAAATACCAGCCTATACCGGTTTGAAACTCAATGACAACATATAACACAAGAGTCAACGTCCCACCAGTCCAGTCCTTGCATGTATTCCAGGTAGATGTAGAAGCGATCTCGCATGCGATCGTTGCCCAGGTAGGACACGATATTGGGATGCTTCAACTGTTTGTACAAATCGATTTCAACCTGCAGGGAGGACTGGATTTGACATGATTTAACCGTGATTTGAAACATTATTTACCCTCCGGTAAACGTTTACACATATATATATATATGGACAATCACCATTTTGAATGGATAAATCAACTCTAAATGGCCAGTTTCAATAGCAAACTGTTAGTTTACCAGAGGGTAATCAATAAATATGGATGAAGTGGGGATGCAATTGGCTGGATACCATCGAATATTCACGACCAACATTGACGCACCCATCATGATGTTCCCGTTATTGTTGCATTCATGGGGATAAATCCTCGATGAAATGATAGCTTTTTGGATCTTATTAGGTAAAATTCAATATTCCCAGTTTCAATATACAACCCTCATCTACTCCATGACTATACTACTATCACATCAACCTTTTGTCACAATCAAGGCTTGGTCAAAAGCCCAATGTGTTCCTTATACCCCCTATCCCCATCAGATCCAATGTATTCTTAAGGTAAGTTGCAGAAAAACAAGATTATGTATATGTACATACAACTACCTATAATTAATTATAATTACATATGTGTATAATTATATATTATATACACACTATATGTTGTTGAGGTTAGAACAGTGACTTGTCGACGAATTCCCACCTGCAAAGACTGGGAGAAGTCCTTCTCGGAATCGTCCAGATTGTCAATGATGACTTCCTCCCGACGTCAGATTTTTTGGGGGTACCATGGCATCTTACCATCCATGTTTACACATGAACATGTCAACCACGGATTGTTGAATTTACCCATCATTCACCCAGAGTTCACCCAGAATTCCCTGTAATTTTCCAGCGCTTACCCCCCAATGGTATCATCTCTGATTTCAATGGTACCCTGCTACGATCGCTAGCGCCTTCACCGCCATGGTCTTGCCGGTCTTTTTGTCCGTGGCCTGTGGTTGAAGCGGTAGGGAAGCACATGGCAGCTGCATTACTATGTGTCTATACAGTTAAATTATGTATATCTAAACGTATATATATATGTATGTGTATTGTGTATAATTATACATATAACATCATACAACTACCTATGCGTTGCGTACATACATATGTATATGTGTATATATGTAAGCCATGCATGCGTACATACATACAGTATGCATAATACGTATGCATGGAACACTTCAGCAATCCCGATAGAAAAGGTGGAACACATGCCATTAACTGTGTGTCACTCTGTGCAAAGGCAGGCGTGCAAACGGGATATTCGATGATTGAGTATACCGAAATCTCCAATGGAATAGGGGCCCAATAGCTTGCGCAAAGCCATTCACGTTGGCAATGATCCACAATATCCCAACGGTATTTAGGATTATTGCCGCATGTACAAACCTCTGTCTAAGCATTTGCATCCCCTAACCTTAGCCCTTTGTTACCCCAATTGCCAAAAAAATGTTTGAAAAACCCCAACCAGTCTCAGTAGCATCATATATCATCATATATCATCATGTTGCAACACTTATATATACAATATATGATTATATATATAATTACATATATATATATATATATATAATTACATATATATATATATATATATAATTACATATGTATATAATTACATATGTCTATATATATATGTATGTATGTATATATATATCCCTTATATCAGATAGGCCCCATCCCGGCCCCACATCCCAGACTTCGCCAGCACCTGCCTTCCAAACACTCCCTAGGCTGCCGCGGCCCAAGAGTTCACCACGAACCCAAGTGAAGCATCCGCCCTGGCCGTAACGAAACCATTTTTATCCAAAAATGGGAAGATGAAACTTGGATCAGGGTTTCTTGATGGATAAAAGTTGATCATCTTCCCATTTTTGGATGGATAAAAGTTGATGAAACATGATGAAACATGATGAAATATGATGAAACTCTAAGTTTTTTGAGAACAAAAACCTTTAAAGGCCCAATGAAATTGAGCTCGGAATCCCAAAGCCTCAACTTCAGAACATTGCATTTGAACTAGAACCGTAAGTCGATAGCTGAATCCTAAGCTATTGATGGTTCTAAGGTCACTTTCCCATTCTGTCACTTTCCCTAAGCCTTTCTCGTTCAAAAACTGTTCCTTCACTTTATGAGCCTTTCATACCCCTTCCAATGTGTTTGTCATAGATTGGGGGCAGGGGCCCCATTAAAAATCATATCCAAACAAACCCATACCATCGCATATCGATGTAAATCACCAAAAGATGAGCAGTGTTCAAAATCCCTCTATCACTGGTTAGTTTATAGGGATTCCCCTATTGAATTGTTATAATCCCCTATATATATTGTGAAATCTACTCAATTTCCAGGTCCAACTGTCAACTGAGTGACATCAGCATGTCCAACCTTTGCTTTCGCGCGCTCATCTCAAGGGGGTGGGCTGCGGAGTGGCGATTGAGCCATTGGCGTCTTGGAAAAGGTGCAGGGCATCTTTTGGTGGCTACGCTTGGTCAGGGTGCCAATCACA
>Ga0126342_10008200_pt1 | contig 18698 bp, 11 predicted proteins | sample Cyp1metagenome_FD_92528 | JGI IMG/M metagenome (GOLD analysis project Ga0126342, IMG submission 92528) | Coral microbial communities from Lord Howe Island, Old Settlement Bay, Australia - Cyphastrea 1 metagenome | ecosystem: Host-associated > Invertebrates > Cnidaria > Coral ...
ACACAAACATCAATTTTTAACCCGGTAAGCTTAGCTCACAGACTAGGCGATGCCTTTGCTGCCATTACAAATGGACAACAGACACTAAAGAACGAAATGTCAAACATGACTTCTCAAGTGTGTCTGTGTTCCTGTGTGTGTGTGTATGTTGTATGTTCAACCATATTTGGGATAATGATCCCAATGAATATTTTTCAGAGGGGTTCAAGCCACCAACCGGAAAACAAAGTGGAACCCCTGCAAAATCAAGCGTTGCGATAATGTCTCATCGGATTGCACTGAGGATGACTGCAGTATATACCTAACATATCCTGACATATTAGTATCATATATCCCGCTAGCAAGCGACTATGGCACTATGGCACTATCCACGTACACCGAGGGCCCAAGGGGAAATGCCACTAATTAGATGGGACATAGGAGTTAGTTAGCTGGTTAATAAGTGTGTTACAGTTATACATCCCCTTTGTGTCTGTGTTGTTTTGAATTATTCAGTTCCCTCAGTTCTTGACCTCACAAACTCAGTGGCCCCATTTGTCGATTTTTGTCGAGCTTCAACAAAGCTCGGGACTGGGTGAGGTGAGGCGGATGAAGAGGAGAAGGACATGGAGCAGAAGTTGAGGATTGTTGTCCGGAGACCCGGGCTGATGTCTCGATGATACGAAAGCTAGGTCTGGGCAAGGGCCCTTGACATGAGAACGCTAAGTTGGTTTGTGACGAGAACGCTACTGCGATTTCTGGTTACCATATATCTATTCAATATCCTGTCCTGTTCTATCCTATCCTATCCATATATATATATATAGTTAGATGATGTTAGATTGGGGTAGAACCGGGTAGAACCCAACTTGAATTTATTTTACACGGGGGGCGTTTTGGGCCAGGTTGACTCAACCAGCGATGTTTCCGGGCTCCACCGTTGGTTTTCAACATCCGGAAAGCTCCGGGGATCTAAGATCCAGCAATTTAACTGGCAGAGCCAAGCATGGAAAAGAACACAAAAAAACTCATGAATTGGGATAGTGAACACAAAAACTGCATGGATATACTATGATTAATACAATATGGATCTATATGGAGTATGATTCTGATTCAACCAGCGATTCAATTGAGATTCATATTGGGAATTCACTACTAAACCTATTAGGGATCATTACTGAGATGAAAGCTGAATGTATCATTGGGATACCTATGACACCTGGGAACTGGTTTCGCAGGAACGCCAATGATACACCATCTTCTTCAATTCACGATTTGGATCCGTTTGGGGACTAGTATGTAGATCGTCCCAACTAACAAATATGACTATACATGAATATACATTAAATAAATATATACAGTATATGTATATATATATATGTATGAGGTTGGGTATATATATATATGTATATATTTATGTGTAGTATACTATGTATGTACATATCAACAGAACATTGAACCACCAATCGGCTTTACATCATGGATGCCTAGGTGCCTCATCGGCAAGCCATGAAGATTCCCATGAACGTCTTCTGGAGGCGCGGCTGCCTCCAGTGTTTGTTTCTCAAAGCCCCGTAACTGTAGAGATACCCTCTGGTAAACATACAAAAAACTATGGAAAATCACCATGTTTAATGGGTAAATCATCTATTTCTATGGCCATTTTCAATAGCTATGGTTGCATACCAGAGGGTATTTGCCATAAACTGTAGAGAATATATGATATTTGCCATAAATCTATAGTGAACCTAGTGAACTAGACAAAAAAAACACCTAACTTGGCCATGGTTTGGCATTTGGGGGCACCACCTTTGTGGCAAGAAAAACGGCAATGCTATATTTGTTTGTGGATTCCGCAGCTTTTCAGGCAGGTCTCAAGCTTTTTCCACCAGGCCGATGGTAAAGTTTCCCATGTGCTCCATGTGGGTCTTGTTTACTATAGCCTATAGCATTTGACCCTGGGACCCTGACATGAAGCAAAAGGAGTACGCATCATATATATATATATATATATAAATATAAATACATGAACATCATGAAAGATGTGAATTATGATGATAATGTATAGACCATACTGTAGGACCTAAAGGCTCTTTGTTCCCACCAACTCGTGCACTCGTGCCATGCTGGACATGCTGGACGACGCCAGAATTTGCGGTGACTCAGCGGTGCCGGAATCCCACCCATAAAGACGGTGATTGTTTTGGGCTGGTTTATTGTGTTTATTTGTTGGGTTTACCACATTATTCTAAATGGTGTTTATAGATGTTTATAGTGTATACTAACAATCCATTATTGGTAGCAAACCCAATTGTTTATTGGTAATATTTATCCAGTTCTATTGCTTGTGCTCTGTTAACTATCCAGGCTATACTAAGCCAGATGTGTGGTTTACTGCCAAGCTAGTGATATATACCATTATATACCTAATTTACAGGAACCAACATATACTATAGAGTACCTTTGTATGTTAACCAACTATCTAGGGGATTTTGGGCAGGGTATCCGGGTAGATTGGCCGTTCGGTCCCTTGTCCAGCTTTGATCGATGGTACATTTCGATCATCGGAGACCAGTGAAAAAAAAACGATATCAGTGACATCCTTTTGCCCACGGAAGGACCAACAAAGAACACACATGGTCTTCTATTATAGGTATTTTAAGGGAGTTACCCTCTGGTAAACATACAAAAAACTATGGAAAATCACCATGCTATCAATGGGTAAATCCACTATTTCTATGGCAATTTTCCATAGCTATGTTAAATTACCAAAGGGTATATTGTACATTGGTTTTTGGAACTTTTGGTCTTGAGGTATCTGATTCTCGATTCAATATTGGGATTACCCTGAACCATGAATCTAACTAAATACAGGCAAATGATTGCAGCGATGTACATGAGATGACCAGTGCATTTTCATACATGATACATACATTTTATGTGTAACAAAAGTCCTGCAATTTGACTGGGAGGCATTGAGCTAGGCCGGAATCTGCATATTCTTTTGTGAAACTAATTTTGCACAAAGTTAAGTGTACGTGTGAGTCGCCGGAGGATGCTAGACTTAATCATACTGATAGGACTCCATTTAGTGGCCTCATATGTTCCTCTCAGTTGACTGTTGCTCAACTACCAGCATCCGACCCAAGCTTCCCATGTTTGGGCAGTCGTCACCTTGCACGCAGACCCAAGAAAGAAACTAAGAGGCTTGGTCTGACACCTGAATGCACAAGTTAAATCTTTATGATTCTTTCTGGTTTTATCCATCCTGGTACCACCCCAGAGGGGCCACACCAGCGCAGCGGGTGCGAGGTTTCTTGCTCACGATTGCGAAGGGCTTTCTTCCCTGCACCTTGGCCATTGCCCGGATAGGACTTGGCAGGAAGGGCTTCCCTCAATGACGCAACGGCGGGCGGTGCCCCAGTTTTAGGAAATGCTAAGTTTGTAAACATAACATTAGTGGTTATAGCCTAGCTATAGTATGCTGCTATAGTTAGATTGTTTATGTTTATATATATATATATACATATTTATTTATTTATTTTTATTTATTTATTTATTTATATTGATTCGTCACCTTATAACTAGGGGACGCCAGCTAGCACACCTTGGGCTTCTTCTCCAAAACCATCTCCGCACCTCAGCTACTCAGAGATGGGTTTGCAAAGTGAGGTCAAAGAGACGTTGCGGAGGATGGGTTAGAATGATTTAGAATGGATGTCCCAGTGGTTTCTAGATTGTTTTAAATGAATTTTCCTAATTTTTGGTGTCAAGTTACTAGTTGTCATGTCCGATGGTCGGATGTCAGCCCTGTATTTGGTGTATTTGACAGCATTTGACCTGTGTCTACTGAAATTTGACACGGAACTACAAAAGCCAGCAAACCTGCAGGCCAGTTTTCAGGACTGGAAAATGTCATCACTACATCATACACATCATGATTTCCAGTGCGTCCTACATGTCTTTTTTGGTTTGCTCCCCAGTAGGCTATTGAACTGGTCGATTTTTTCACTCTTTTAAACATGCTGGTCTTACATGGGCTATGTTAAATCACATGGGTCAAAATACCGTCAATCGTCAACATGTGTTAAAGATCAACGGCCCATTTGTGTTTAAATGAGGTTTTCAAACCAAAAGAAAGCACCAGCAAGGCACAGCACCAGGTGGTGCCCCCCAGTGATGCTTGCTGGTTTATCCATGTTTATCCCATGATCTAGTTTGACATATTTACCATAAACCAGAGTATAACCATAGTTAATTCACCATTCATGAACTCATGAACTAAAGACCTAAACCAACCAAAGCGATTCCGACCAAGGCAGCTCAGCTGGTCATTTGACGAACAGCTGCAGGGAGCTGCTCGAGTTGAAGGCTGAGGATACCTTGTGGCGCCAATGTGCCGCGGAGCATCCCTGGGGGATGTGGATCCTACCTGCCATGGTAAAGTGACCGCATTTTCAATTGGTAAATCACCAAGGTTTCATAGGTAAATCAACTATTACTGGCCATGTTCATAATAACTACTGAGTAACTACTGGTATGTTAAATTGCCGGAGGGTATATGTACCATGGTCAAAATCTATGGGTTTTCTATATGGTTTTCTTCTAAAAAGGGATGCTTAGCCAACCAGAGTGCTTGGTGTTCGCATTCTCGCCCCTGCCTTTGGCAGTAACACTCGACGAGATGGCGATGGATAGAGAGAGAGAGAGAGAATATATATATATATATTATATATATATACCTGATATACCCATGAGAAGGATTTCCATTGTGGGAGGGGAAATGGACTTTTCTGTGACCCAGAACATGGTGAAGTACATGAATTTAACCAGCAAAAACATGGAGATTTGATGGGGCATCAACGGGGATATAGTGGGATATATAGCCACTTATATCCGGTTCAGCCACCGGTTAGTTGGTTGGTTGCAGGGTTTTGAACGGCAAATGAGTGGCAAACAGCATCAAGCTAACCCCTCCTTGTTCCCCCAAAGAATATAATATATATAATGTGGATAAAACAATAATGAAGCATCCCCAATTTCATGATAAATAGGTGGTATAAACCATTCCCAAATGGGTGGTTTATTTTCGTTTTAACCGCATTATAGATGGTATGAATAGATGCTCCTGCATATATGGGTTCTGGTGTCACGACTCTAAGCTACAGCCGTCCATGAGCCAGGCTATTTGCAGCAATATCCAGAGCGCTCGTGCAAGGCAACTTGATGACTTGGCTGTCGTTGTAATGAGGATGAGAATGGCCCAAGCACCAGCCGGATCACAATTTTCCATACTGTCTCAGCAGATCAGTATGAGCACATATGTTAGGGCTTTGAGTATTGAGGGTGCAAAAACCGGGAAAATCAAGGATGGCAACTGAAAATATAAGCGACAGACAGAAGCGACACATGATTTGCCCACGTCCCATCGGTTGAAAGCAATTCTCTAAGGATTTCACATTGCCAGGTCGGAGTAGCAATGCCAATTCTCCGCTACATCTCGTTTCTTTTGATGCATATGAAACTTACTCATCCACAGGACGTGAAATCCCAATGTTTGCAGCTCCACATTGCGATGTGAAAATGTTGCTTAGATTTTGGCGTTCCACTTATCGCGGTGGTCTCTCGTGATTTTATCATCCCGGGGGCGAAATAACCTTATTTTCCATGTTTCAGTCTGTATTACAGGAATAATCATCCAGTTTTTGTTGATTATTCCTGAATGTAATTGTATCAACGTGGTTGAACCCCTATTCTGTAATTATTTAGTTTTCAGTCTACAATTGCAAACAAAACATCTATGGACACCATAACCGGCTCATCATATTGCATGGCTTTCTCCCTACGGCGCCTTCTCTTTGTCGGTTCTTCCTGCTCTCCCAGGTGGCCTTATCTTGGCGATGTCGCTTGGCGATGCGCCAGCCGCTGAGAGAGCTACGTTTGGAGGGTCTCTTGCCATTTTGTTTGCGAGAACAGTTGAGAAAAATATGTGGAAGATCTGGGAAACTGTTGAAAAAATCAGCGAAACTCCCAGTGTCAACTGGGTTAGTTGAAGGGAACACTTACGCGTGAACCCATTGTTCTTCCTGGTACTATAGTTGTTGGGGCTTCCTGCAAAATCTCCCTTCATCCAAGTCTGGGATAAATAAACCATTCCCATCCATTCTACATGGAAGGGGTTCATGAAATCAGCATCACCCAAACGCCGTATACTTTATCTTATTCATGTCTGTGAATTTTATATATCAATCATACTACCAATATTGTACACACACATATATATATATACACATAGAGGGACAAAGTACATGTACTGAATGACAAAGAAATCAGTAGACATAGGCTGAAGTAGACTTACCCAGAACATCCAGAAAACCAATGAAAACCCAGGCACCGAGGCAGTTCTGGACTGGGAAGCTGCGCTGCTTGTGCTGGGCAGCCCATGGAGTGGCAAGACGTGGCTGGTGCATCGCTTCTGCCAGGGCAAGCCACCGGAATGCCTGGATAAGGCGCGGCTTAGGGGTGGGTTTTGTTCATGTCTTTCCCTGTGAAAGTTGAGAAAAGTTTGAGGAGAATTCAATAAAATGCAAGGGATTTTTCTGCGTGTGCAATAATATGTGCACACATAGATGGCGATGGAGCGAGAGGGAGAGAGATTATACAATACACATAGGTGGATATTCCCAATTCAGAAACGGTGGAGGTGCCATAAGATTGCAAGATGTGATGAATGCAGCCTAGTTGATGAGTGGAGGGTGTCTTTGGAAAATGATAAGACACGATAAGACAGAGGGAATTTAACTAGCAACAAGCAGACACACCCAGATGTAGCACAAAGGAGGCTGTCATAGTATCCTGTATCTTCCACTATATACCACTATAAAAAGGATAGGATTGCATGGTGTGACGATGATGCCGAGCCATTGTACAGTAGTTCACATGCCAAGGCCAGTAGGAACCGGTAGCGGGCCAAGGCTTAGACTACTCTGACATTTCTTTTACTGTAGTTGTTGTTAATCTTGCTGAATCAGAGGAAACAGACCAAGGGAAAACTAGTCCACTCAATCTCTGGGGGTTGTCTCACTTTACCCCACTTATTCACCAATTCCTGAAACTTGTTACCTCTTATTTCTTAACCTTCGTCAACGAGTCACACCAAACTTATTCTCCTAGTCTTCATTCAGTTGGATTTGCAAATGCAAAAGGGTTGGATATTATGATTCCATACGTGTATATATATTATATATATATATGTATATCCATGGTATGACTGACAAGGTTCTTCCCCATTTATGCTATCCTTTTTTATGTGTCCATACTATTTATCTCTGATGTATTCTCAGATTTCACCATTTGCCATCCTATATACATTTATCTATATTCACAGATTTGCCAACATCAATATTTATATCTAGCATTAAATTACACATATATATATTTATAATTATACACACTACATATAGACACCATATATTATGCTGGTTGGTGGTTTGGAACATTTTTTATTTTTCCATAGATTAGGAATGTCATCATCCCAACTGACTATTTTTGTTTCAAAGGGGTAGATCAACCACCAACCAGTATATATATATATATTTTTAAAAAATGCTATATGGATACACTAATGATCTTCTCAGTTGGATCATGCTGAGGTCCCTTTCCTGGGCACCAACCTGCGCGTGAGCCATCTCCAGTTGCGCGGACCCCGACCACGAACGGGGCGGCTGCGCATTTGGGAGCCTTCGGGGGTGAGCCGGCAGGCACAAGGGGATACCTTGAGGGATCTGTAGGGAAATCCATAGGGGTTCTGTAGGATTTGTATGGAGTTGATGGGAAATTGATGGTTGACTTACCCTCTGGTAAACAAACATAGCTATTGAACATGGCCATTTATAGAGGATTTCCCATTAAAAATTGTGATTTTCCATAGTTATGTTAGTTTATCAGAGGGTATGGTCTTTATAGGAGTGTCATGGTTTATTTGGGGTATCGTAATTTCGCAAACAGTCTGACCCTGAGCATCGACCAGTCTGGAAGGGTGCTAGTTGGGTGGCAAGGCAATGTGGTACAGATCTAGCTATTGGCAGATTAGATTGTTTTAATATGTTTCGGCAATAGTAGCTATTGAAGAATTGTGGTGGTGCATTACGCTCACACAGTGTGACTCACACAGTAAACACAAAGAATATGGACAATCCACCGTGTATGAAGGAAACGGAACTACATGTTTGGTGCATATCTATGTGAACACTCACTGAAGTGCATAATACGACAATAAAAAAAAACTGGTTTGATGCTCAAATTATCTAATTATTATCTGGATCAATGATTTTGCGGATGGTTTGAATTCATATTTTTGTAACATTGAGGATGATTAAAACAACAGATGACGGATGACGGATGACGGTCGTCCTTTGGCATGATGGATGTTTCGGCTGGCGGTTTAAAAGTTGTTTTTTGAACTTAATAATCTTATGATCCTGTAAATTAGATACATTTTCCATATTTTGTCAGATTGATTATCATGTTCAAACAGTGTTACCAGATTTTTGTTCGTATCTACATGTGCATTATATGTTCAATCCTTTGTATCGGGATGATGACCCCAATGGTTTTGTGCACATTGTTTTTGTTGATGGTTTGAAGACATCCCAATGTGATCTGCCAGGGAAAGGGCTGTGTCAGCAAAGTTCCGGGGCTGTCTATTGAATCCCCAAGGATCTAAAGGAAGTGGGTGAGCGGGTTGTGAGAATCATACCCAAAATGGATGTTTATGGCATGGGGTTTACCGCTGTCACATCGATATGCTTCTTTATGCTGTTATTGATGTCGTTGCTTCATAGTGAAAACCTTCCTTTTCTCTGGAGCTAAGATGCTAAATGACTTGAAATGAGACCAACATGGATCTTCGCAGCGTTGCTTTGAACCATTTTGAACCTCTCCGCCTTTTTTTGCCCCCCAGTCCATTTTGTCTGTTGGATCCCTTGTTGCGAATGGATCAACAAATGAAGGGACCCACATATTCCCATTGACTGTGCCTGATAGCTAGCTAGATGGATACTAGTAGGTAGATATATACATAGACAGATAGATAGCAACATACAGATAGAAAAAGCACATGTTGATTGTATAGAGACTAAATTAGGTACTATATATATATATATTCAAATATAAATCCTAGCTGGTGGTTTCAAACATGTTTTATGTTCCATTTCATATATAGGATGTCATCCTTCCGATTGACGAACTTATATTTTTTCAAGATGGTTATTGCACCACCAAGCAGCAGTTCATTGGCATTAATGATCACTATGAAATCACCAAATTTATCATCCATTAATGATCAATAATCTGCTTGATCATTAATATTAATCATTATTACATAGTTACCATCATCCATAGAATATATATAATATATATATATATTTAAATATAAATCCATCATTTTTAATGCATACAGCCCAATGTTGCAGGCCTTGGGCGGCTACCTAAAGGCGGCTCAGATGGTCCTGGTCTGCGTGGACCTGGAAGACCTCGGAGGCGTCGCGTCCGAGGCGCAGCGGCTGCTGGCCCAAGTCACGCAGGCAGGGAATGTTTTAAGCAGGGAACATGATAAAACATCAATATACATATTAAATATATATATATATATACATATGTATGCATCATAATATACTTGATATAATACACTATATATACATCTGTACAATATATATATACATGATTATAAATGTATCATATTATATGTTTAATTATATTATAATACATTTTATTGAATTTTATTTTATGCTTTTATATTACTTTCTGTTTTTTTAAATATAAGATATATATATATATATACAATATACGTACCACATATATATATACATATTATATATAAGATACACACATATACATATATGTACAATATATATATATACATATACTATATATACATATACTATATATATATATATTTTTTAAAGTTTATTGTATTATACTGTATTATTTTACATTATATATTACATTATATTTTATTTTCTTATATTATATTAATTATGTATATAATATATATATATATTTATATGCGGTATGATACGATAGTTATATGAATATATAGAGAGAAGTTGGTTTATAAGCCTCATGAACTATAGTGATATATACCAAAGACCCTAGTTAGCCTAGTTAAAAGTCACCTACCAGGCATATGTTATCAGGGAATGATTCTAATCCCGTCCCCCTCATGTCAAACATCCCCAGAAACCATGGTTGAATAGGGGGATGAAACCACATATGTGGGACCATACAATGAGGGTGTGTCATATTAGGAGGATGGGACTATTTGAGATTTTACCACCAGAAATTGGTATAATCCAACTGGTGATAGGTAACGTGGTCCTTTTTCATGTTCTTTTTGCACTTGTGTGTGTTCTTGTAGTGGACCTAAACAACAAACATTGTAGATTTTAGTGGGTTTTACCAGCGCAATTATTTTCAACAAGCAATAGTAAGCACATGTGGTTTTACCAGCAAAAAATGTGGGCATAGATATATAACTAGCATTTTACTGGATTTAACATGTTTTTGGCGGAACAAATATATTTTAGAATTTTAAAAGGCCAAAACGGTCTTTCAACAAGCTAAAATTGGGAACTATGTGATTCCAATGGATTTATTCAATGGCCATGTTATGCTTGAAATCATGATTTACCATCAGAGAAGCACCGGAGATATCAGGAGATTATAGCTCTAGTTTTCCCTCAAACTAAAAAACGTGGTTGAAACTGCGTGGTTCCTATAAAAACACCAAATATCTAGGGAAAACATGTCACAATGAAACCTGAAACCCTATGAATGTGGTGTATCATAGACATACCGTCCGGTAATCAAATGTGGCAGTGAAAAATCCCCCGTTCCAGAAATCGTCCATTGAAAGCTCCATTTGCTGCAGGGATTTCCCACCCAGCCATGGCAATGATTCTCACAAAATCCACGCCCTCTTCCTGGTTACCCTCTGGTAAACTAACATAGTTAATTGAACATGGCCATAGAAAGTTCGTTGATTTAGCCATGAAAAATGGTGATGTTCCATCGTTTTTGTATGTTTACCAGTGGGTAAACTGCTATGTTCACCATTTTTTCCATTCGTTTCACCAACCTTGGGCTTTGGGCCGTTTCCAGTCCATGCGACCTGGGACCATCTTGGGTCTCTGTGGCTTGAAGAGCGTAGCTTGGTGGTTTCAGCTGGTGAAGTCTCAATGGTTTATGGATGTTGATGGTAGATCTAATAAACAGAAGATTACCCTGTGGTAAATAAACATAGACCCTGACAATCACCAATTTTTTAATGGAAACTAGTCTTCCAACCCCTATCTGCCAGGGTCTATGTTAATTTACCAGAAGTTAATAGTTATTGATGGTGGATGGCTGATACATTGATACATTAAATCTAATAAAGGTTATTGAACAATAATACGTTTATAATCCTTCCCCTTATTATTAAGCACCCCCTTAGAAACCATGCCTTAGTAGGGAAATTCCACCATTTATGGGAGGTTTAATATTAGGGTGGTGGGATTAAAAAGGTTTCTACTGGTTGATAGTTTATCTAATATGAGGATACTAGTTGTTGATGGATGTTGATGGTAGATATATGGAGGTTTCCTGAAATGGGGATACCCCCAGTTATCATCCGATTTGATAGGGGTTTCCATGAAATAAACCATCCAGCTATTGGGGTACCCCCATTTTAGGAAACCCCTATATAGTGATATATCTAAGGTGTCTAATATTTCTAAGCTTTCAGTGGATCTAGTGGGGGGTTTGGACACCAACTTACAACTGGGGACCGCCACCGAGTTTATATATATATATTAATATATATATATATATATAATAGCTAAATGTGAGATATCCCATAGCATTTCTGAATAATACTACAACTGGCCATTTGGTTTGTAGCTACTTGTGGATGCATCCCAGTGTGTGGTATGTCGTTGGCCACAAACGCGAGATGTTACCAATCAATTCAGACATGACCGTGGAACACATATGAGTAAACAAGGGTATCACTACGCATACAGCACCTAGTGGGGTCACGACGTCATTTGGTGGGCTGCTGAAACATGCTGTCTTGGGTAAGTTGTTTCAGGACTGAAGTCACAAACTACAAATAATCATCCAATATCAAATATGTTTCTTCCATTGAAGTAGTGTATCATAGTGACCACCAGATTTAAAAATCTTTCTATGCCTCTATCTGCGAGTTTGGATGGGCCTCGGGTACTAACAGAACATGCACCGCTAGGAAGTTTGGTTTCGATGCATCATGATTTCAACTCTACCCAGCAATGAAGAAATATGCCAAACCCCTATGAAGAGTGCCCTTTAATAGGGTACTAAAGGAAGGCTTTGCACACACACACACACATTATATATATATGCGTATATACTGGGTCGATGTTGTAACAAGTGCCGATGACAAGATCTTGTGCAAAATCGTGGTGTGCCTGTGGGGAAAGGCCCACATGGGCAGCGCCTATGACTTCAACTTACTGATGTATTTTTTGGCACTTCGCAGAGGCACACGATGCTTACCTGTCATATCTTTGTGAGTTTACCCACTATACTCCAAAAGATGAAAGCCGTGGCAATTGTATACTTTTCCTGGATTTAGGTTGGCAGACAAATTTTAGGAAGTCGTTGCAGTCTGGCGTTTAGGTTGTGACTTGTGAAATTTGAAATTTGTAACACGTTTAATACGTAAAAAATGTGTTTGAGTTTTGTTTTGCTTCAGTTTGGGGCTCAAATATAGACAATGCGAACATAGGTCATCCTGACCTGCTGCCCGTTCCTTTGCCCATGGTTTTGCTTACTCTCCCCCGGACAGTTTTAGCATTTAGATATCTTTGGCTATCACGGTTCCTACGTCTCAAACAGTCTGTGCCAAGCTTGTGTACCTTTGTCTCCCTTCTGTCTCCCTTACTCGCCCTTTGTCTCCTCTTCTGTCTCCATGCTCTTGCCTGCAGCTGCTGCTTGGCTTGGTTTCCTCTTCCGATCCACCACTGAATGCTCTTGAGTTTTACTGTTCTGAAAAGAATGCGAAAGTGTGTGGCTACCAAAGAGTTTGTCAGGAGACTTAGGGGGTCAATCTCCCAAAATTCCTCGTTCGGACCTCGTTCGGACCTCGTTCGCACCTCGTTCGGACCTCGTTTAAACTGCAGCCAGTCAAAACCCAGCCCGGAGAGGTTTTGGAAAGGCTTTGCAATGGTCTGCTGCAATGGTCTGCTGCAATAGGAATATCACCTGGCGGAAGATTATTGATGTCTGGCGGTCTGGCGTAAGCGGTGTGCCATGTGGCTGGCGCAAGTTCTAGCATTTGTGCGTAGGATCACGCCGGGGCTCATATATATATATATATAATTTACTTACTTATATATATATATATAGATATTTATTTATAACTATATATATATTCACATGATGTCCATAGATGGTTTCTTCATTCTTTCCAGGTACATCAAAACCAGGTCTGCGCATATGTATATATACACACATTTTTTTGTGGCATGCATATACCATATATTTGCATTGAAACAGCTGCTTTGGATCCCCCAAGGACCGACTAACCACTTCCGAGCAGCGGCGCATCTGCGCCACGCTGCGACGTGTGACGCAGGGCTATGGGGCGGAGTTTGGCATGTGCAGCGCTACGTGGGGAATCCTGGGGCTGGCAGATATTTGGATCATTCCAGGTTAATCCATTTTAATACCCTGATGTTATGGTGGATCAAATGGATCGATATATATCAACATGATCAACCATCAAAAATGGAGGGTTAACAAAAGTTCACCCTCTTGAAATGGTTATGTAAAGCAATATGGCCAGTATGCTAACTACAATATTAGTAAAATACGTTCCAACGTGCCCCCCAAGCTTTGACTAGATCCAATACTAAACAAGGGGGTTTGTTTGGTAAGTAAACTATGATATTGTTAAATCCGCAGTGATATAGAATAAGAGGATACAATGGGATATAGAGCCGACTTAGTAGCTCAGTAAGATTGGAAAATCCCAGGCATCGGGGACTTATGACCAGGGTTACTGACTTCCAGTCGTAGCATGAGATGCCTAAAGCCCTATGGAATTCTCAAATATTCTTAATTTGGGTAAGGCTCCAGATATAGGACCCGCAGTTTCTGCGGGTCCATTTTTGGTATCATCCCATTTCTGGGAACCCGTATCAGAATGTCTCGAACTTCGGGCATGAAGCCGGGTGTTTGCCATTTTGGGACTTTCCTATGTGTGTGTGTGTAAATAAATAATAGATAAATATACAGCATATATATATATATACATATTATAGATAAGTAAATTTGATATGTTGCTGTAATAGATAAAAATGCTGCTTCAACTTGCCCTCATCCTTGACTGTTCCCTCAATTTTATGGTTTTGCAGAGAGAAAAAACGGCGAAACCTTGGATGAATATCCTGAACCCTGTGGAAAACGATGATTTTCCCAGCGAACTAAACCTCCATTGATAGGGGAAAAACAGCAAGTCCCATAATTCCATGATTTCCCCATGTTAATCTTACTGGTGCTTAGTAGGGATTGGATGGGAATGGGGGTTGCTGGGATTATTATTGATATATTGTGGATCATTCCCTCATTCCCTACTAAGCACAAGTAAGTAATTCCATATTGTCCCATCATTTCCCGATGATTTTCCGATCTACATGGTCCAGATATTCTTCCTCTATCAGCCATGACCCCTCCAGGACAGGTGAGGGCGTGGATGAAATCTTTTGCGCCATGCTGGCTGCCTGCCTTGAGCCTTGATGGCAGCGGGGGAAAGGAGGAAGACGCGAACGCCGCGTAGACCCCTTCCATGGCTGTTTTCATAGTCCTGGGGGATACTCAAAATGATTGGTTTATAATGGAAAATAATATTAAGATGCATGATTTAGGGGTACCCCCAATTCAGGAAACTTCCAAATGTATATACAAGTACCCTGTGTTCGTTGGGAACATGAGCATTCAGCACTGGAGAGATACCTGACACAGGTGTTGCAGGTGGATTTTGTTGGTGGGGTACTTGTGATTGTTGTTAAACTATATATATATATATATACATATTTGTTCGATGTTCTTCGAAAATGATTGTCCTCACTGGCTGTCTTCACCATAAACGGTTCTATTTTTTCAGATAGTCATCCCAAGGATTAGCAGCATGTCAGGTTTGTGAAATTGTTAATTTGTTTTAAACAAAATATATATATATATATAATATTTTAATTTTCTATAATACATAAATAAATATAAAAATATATATAAAGTAACAGTAACAATAATAGCGCCAAATAAAACAAGGTAGACCCCGAAAATTTGGAAGTCAGGGCCTCCCAGTCCCAGGAGAGTTCCAACGAGTTGCCGCCACCAGACACTCAGCTGTTGGTCGTTCCTTCGAACACGGCAACTGTTTGTTGGCTACCCATTCGAACTTTGGTCTAGCTATCAATAAAACTAGCAAAATTCTTAGTGAAATATTAGTTTGGGTGGAGCGGTTGTTTTTTTCGCTCGCCCTTAGCTTAGCTGAACTCTTCGAGAAGGCGATGGAGGGAGGGAGAGAGAGAGAGAGAGATACTATAGACCAATGTTGCTTACCATGGGTGATATGCAATTACTTTCATTGTGCTGGAAACCCTACAAATCGCAGAAAAATTGTAGTACTGTAGCAGTCAAGCTTCATTATTTAATGATTAAACCAAAAGGGATTACAATCCCACTTCAGCACAGCTCAAAGCCAGGGGTGGTTGATGTTGATATGGGATTATATACCAATGGGTTCAATCAGAATGGGAATCTATCACAGCCAACCAATAGAGGGCGGGATCAAACATGGACAGAAGAAATGTCAGGGATCTTGTTTTACCATGCCAAATCTGTGTGTCTTAGTTCCCATGTTCATCCCACTTGTTGCTGATGAACTCCATTTTCCTTGGTATGATCTATGTTCGTTGTTCAATATATCACCATGTTTGTTCGTCGAACATGTTCGCGAAGAGTTTCCTTAGCAGAAACCTCTTTCGTTAAGCAGCCCGTGTTTGTTGGAAACATCTCCCTTCTTAAATCCTTGTGGCAACATACAGCGGGCTGCCTGACAAATCTTAACACAAGATGAAACGAACCCAATGAAAAAGTCCATCTCAGAGAAAACATGCGAAACTGCCCACAGCTCACAGTTTTAAATTCACGAATGCCCAATTGACATCCCAATTTTTGTTGACCAAAAACCATGGCCACAGGAACGTGTTTTAAGCCGCCTCGCCGGGACCTTGAGCAACGCTGAACTGTTGCGGACCTTGTTGCGACGTGTCGGTCACGGCGGTATGGGTATGGCAGAAACCTGAAACCTTTGTGGTTTCACCAGAAAACATGGGGATTTAACAAGCACCAATAGTGGTACCCTCTGATCATTTAACAGTTCGCCATGGAAAATTCCACCATTTTTAAGAACGGTAAATCATCTATTTCGATTAGGGCCATCTATACCATGGCTATGATAAATAGCCAGAGGCTGCCAGAGGATACAATGACACTAAACATGTTGAGAGTAGTAAATTCGGATCACAGGGAACTAGAAATCAGTCTCAGCCATCACCTCCTGTTCAGCATGCGGCTGGGCGAGTACAGCATGTCTTGCTTAATGGTTCCGCGCAAAAAATCATGCAGTGTTGTTTGCACAGTTGTGAGGAATGCAGTGGATGGTTTCAAGGTTTGTTTCTATTGGGCATCATGCTTAGACACTTGATTTTAGATGTGAGGATATATAATAATATAATATAAACCAAAAGAGTGTGAATTGTAAAGGCTCTGGGCAGGATGTGAATATATAGCAAAGACCATGGGCAATAGGAAATTTAAGGTGGCAAGTTGCCTTTTGCTCCTACGCCTACGCTTCATTGCCAGGGGGGTGTTAGAGCACTTTATGGGACACCCAGATTCTGCATGACATCTCATGACCAATTCACAATAGTTCACGAACATTCCACCGTATTCGCATTGATTGGATTATTTTTCCAATTTGGGGTTTGGCCCAGTTTCTTTGCCAATCCCTTTCCTCCAAGATAAATCAGTTTTCCAAACCATACCCTGGTTTAGTAGAGATCTATTCACTTTGTCGACTTTCGTAGAGGGTATTAAATCTGCTTGGTGGTTTTGTTGTAGTTTGTTTATTGTTCAATCCTTTTCCGCAACGGAGTGACGATCCCAAGATTTTTCAGAAGGGTTGCACCGGTCACGAAGCTATCCTGCCAGGTCAGATGGAGAATGGCTTCGCAATCCCTTGCTGTGGTGCCGCTGATGTTTTCCGTGGATTTCTGGTGGCTGGGAACGTTTGGAGAAAGCCAGCGAATTTGGAGAGGTTCCTTCTTCAACCAACCCGTTGACCGGGAGATTTAGCAACCAAGATCGCGGACATGGGAGAGATGTGGGTTTTCAGCGCACAGGATCTAATCCCAAACGAGCAATGTAAGGATTTGACATTTGAAAAACTGCTTTTGGATCAGATCTTGTTTGGACATTTTATACGTGTTTTGGAGGCCATTTGTGGACTCGGCTGGACATTTTGGACCAAACTTTTGTTCCATGTGTTTCCTTATCCCAGTTGGGGGAAAGTGCAAAAGACAGACGGCAAGACATGGCATGGACCCATGACTGATTTAAATAATGGGAGTCATGATGATCAACCATGATATTTTAGGGTAACTGCCCCTGTCACACAAACATGCATGACTAACCAAGATAAGCAGAAATCGGGCTCCTTCATTTGGTCACCCCTACAAACTCAAATTGGTCTACGCCCCAGAAATCTGAGGTATACCAATGACAGCAGGCCCATATTGGAAGACAATTTTCTGCAATGTTGCAGACCTTGATTATAAACTACTGTTCGAAGTGCACATTTTCTAATGTTGGCCTAATTGGAAATTCAATTTTCCTAGTTTCAAAAATTATTTTTCCACCAAAATCTCATTTCAGCCATTGCCAGGTACCGCTTCCTGCCCTTCGAATCGCTCGGTTGTGCCACTGCGCGAGGCTCCAAAAGAGGTTTCAACCAGCCAAATAGGGACGATGGAATTCAATCAGATTTTGACAGGTCTTTAGATTACATACATGTTGTATTAGTATTCATGTGGTTTGAGAATGGATTGGTTGTAGATTTTTTTGCTTTTGCTGCCGTATGTTTCTCCATGTTTCTTTCTACAGACTCAAAGATTTTGGATGATTTCTATCAGGGCCTGGGCCTGGAAGACTGAGAGCCCCACTGGCGGCCACAGGCTTTCGCGGCTTCCGCGCTTTGCTGTTGACCTTGCTCTTCTATGCTGCTGGGCCATGAACTCCATGTCTAGAAAAGACTACGTTCCTACTAAATTAAGTGATATGGGGGTTTCCATAAATGGTGGTAATGCCAACACCGGATTAATAAACCCCCCCCAGAAGGTAGGGGGGGTACCTTCTGACTGGTTTTCTTGACCACCCCAAAAAAATAATAATAAGCAACTCTGAACCATAAAACTTTGGATATGGCTTACGTCAATTAGATCTTAATAGAATCCATTGGATTTGTTAAAATTTCATGGATCAGAAAGGTGGTTGATTAATCAGGGGCAAACCCTGGTTATTATTAATGGGGGACATGGGCTCATGGGGGGTACCCTTTGGGAGCTATCCAAACT
>Ga0126342_10008201_pt1:2500-18696 | contig 18696 bp, 12 predicted proteins | sample Cyp1metagenome_FD_92528 | JGI IMG/M metagenome (GOLD analysis project Ga0126342, IMG submission 92528) | Coral microbial communities from Lord Howe Island, Old Settlement Bay, Australia - Cyphastrea 1 metagenome | ecosystem: Host-associated > Invertebrates > Cnidaria > Coral ...
GGGCATCAACACTTGGGCAATTCACCACAGAAAAAAACTATGAACATGATGGCTTAACCAACATTGACTTCAGAGTGCCAGGAGAGGCTGGTTGGAGGTGGCCAACGGTTATAGAATCGATTTTGATCCAATGAAAACCAATCTTGGGTAGCTTTTTGCAATAAAACATGGCTAGCTGGGATATCCCTGAATGGAGGTTCATAGCTGGGGCAACCATTCTTGCCATGTTGGATTGGAGGGTTCCACGGGTCCCCCTCAACGGATCAGCACGGGTTTCGATCCTCACCAACTCAACAACGTCGCAGAAGAAGAATATCGTGTTGTCACCTGATGGCAATCGATGTATACCCTCTGGTGAACTAACATAGCAATGGAAAATCACCATTTTTAATGGGAAATTCCACTATTTCTATGGCCATTTTCAATTGCTATGTTAGTTCACCAGAGGGTAGCTGTTTTCTTTGATGGCTATTCCATGCTATTCCACAATTTCGGGGTGTAAAACCAACCATTCTCTGGTGATGCGACAGATACGACGGGATATGACATGAGACAGAGCTTTTTTGGCGTGGGACGTTGACCTCACCGACCATAAAATGATGGTTGGGATATGTTGGGATTGAGGTTTTATCACCCACATTCCAACTTTTAGGCCTTCTTTCAGGTTTTGGAAAATGATGATTTGCCCAGAGACAAACCCTGCATTCACTGTGTTTCTGAAGAAACCAAACCGAGGCTTTGACTCAACAACAAAAATCGGAGGTTCCCCAGCTAAATCAGGCGTCGTTTTCCACCCAGCGAGACGTCGCGTCGAACATCCGCAGCGTTTTGAGTTTTGAGCCGTGGGCTCATGGGGAGCATCACCTAGAGGCAGGTTGTCGAAAAGGTGATATCCCCTCATTGATATCAGTGATATCCTCATGACTGGACAGTCCTAATCTCATAACTGGATATAACTGGTTGGTGGTTTGGAATATTTTTTATTTTTCCATATATTGGGAATAATCATCCCAACTGACGAACTCATATTTTTCAGAGGGGTAGGTCAACCACCAACCAGATAATCATGTCATATAATCATCCAATGGAGGATGTCACCAATGGATAATGAATGTCCGATTGTCCTGTCACCATATCTGATTATATATATAATTATATACGCATACTCTGTGGCAATCAAACATGGCTTGCTGGAAAATCCGTCATTTATATAGTTGATAAATTTCCCACTAAGACCTCCATTTATAGTGGATTGTCAATTGCAATGTTTGATTACTAAGGGATATATTTATTTCTTTGGAAACACCAATCAAGTGGGTGTTGGGTAAAGACCCTAGATCAAAAAACATCGAAACTCAGGAAGATTTATCAGCAATCAATGAACACTCATCATGTAAAATCCTCAAATCACCATTCACAGAACATTATGAAAAGGCATCCACAATCATCGGAAGGGACTCTGAAATGTTGAACATCACCAGCACGCATTAAAATTCGGTAGAATTTTCCCCCAAACACAACAATCACAGAAAAGTCATCAAACATCCTCAGTCATCATCGAACACCATCAACTATTACTACCTGGTGGGTGGTTTCAAATGAGTATTGTTTTTCCAACCATACGACTGGGATGATTGGCTGAAATGACGAGCAGATTTTTGGGATGGGTTAAAAGCAACAATTGTTTTGAAGGATATCTGATTGTCGCAGTCCTGGAAAGCAACAATTTCTGGGATACTGTATCATTTTTTTAAAATATCTTCTTTGGCTTTCCAGGACTGCGTCTTGGGTTTCGAACGCGCAGGTGCCCTGCATGTCGTACCACGCTGCCCAGCAGAGCGACAAGGTGGATGATCCACAACTAGAAGAGCCCTGCTGTCCAGTGAGTTATAGTGAGGTAAACCCAATGAAAGACCATCCCCAAGTTTGAGGTTGATAGTGATTTATTATTGGCTATACAGTTTTAAGGTTGGATCCCATAATTGATTGATAATCAACTAGTACTGAGGTAAACGAAATGCCAGAATCCATCCCCAAATTTGAGGTTTACGACATTGGGTACAGAGTACTCCTATTTTGGATGGTTAATGGGATGGTTTAAGATGTTGGATTTACTACACTACTAAGATATGAGTGGATTCTCCATGAATTATGGGATTTCACATGATTTAACCATCAATTGGACAATTGGATCGTGGGGGGTTTGACCATGATATCAATGGACAAAAGACAAATGATGGTTGATTAATGATTAAGGTTAATAATAATTACAGTAGGTTATTAACTACCTGGTTTTAAACCAGGATAATTACTGTATCTAAAGTTCAAAAGCCGATTTGTTTGACACCTTTGAACCAACCACTATTTTTCATGGCTCCTCGGTGGGTTGTCGAGTGGGGGTCCGTAAGATTCAACCTCCGGAATCTTTTAGAATCTCTGGGGCTTGAACCCTTCGACTTCGAAGTAGATCTTATGTGCTACTTAACATATCTTAACAGTTAACATAAGGGGACGGGTCAGAACCTATGAATTTACCGATTTACCATATTTTGGGGGGAATAAACATCAACCAGCAATTCTAGGGTACCTAGGTACCAGGGTTTTGACCCATAACCATATAGCTGTGAAGTTATGAACATTTTTTGCGGAGCCCTGGTAGTAAGCAGACATGTGTGACTGGCTTGGTAGCATTGGCATTGCAGCCTGGCCTGGAAACTTTCGACCATGGCTGTCCAAATGGCACATTGTAGTGAGCATTGTCAAATGGAGTTCTTGCGTGCTCGAAACATTGTGATTTCCTCTCAAAATATGGATGATGTTCCAACTCTGACTTATGATTTTCTCATGAAAACTTGTTGAGCTTCCCAGCAAAAATCCTGAACAAATCCCATTCAAAATGCATCAAAATGGTCAAATTCCCATCAAAAAATCGTGATTTTCCAGATTCTTCCAGCAAAAAGATGATGATTTTCCACAATTTCCACGGATTTCCCGTCCCTTTAACGGCACCTGGACCCCAAAAAAATGGCCCCCGTTGGGACACCGGACCCCGAAACAGCGGAAGGACCTGGACTTCGTGTGGAATGAATCGTCCTGTCGCGGCGGGCCGCTGCACAGGGCTGTGCTGCACAATAGCCTCACCAAGGTGAAGGCCGGTGAAAACCGAGCTTTTCAAACCAAGGTTATCATCATTTTTGGACGGGTAGTGTAGAAATTTTCGAATCATTAGTGAATAGTATAGTGATATCAAAACTGGGAGGTCATAGTTTAGTAGTGATGAATTGAAATACTCAAAATTTTAGTCGACGTCAGCCTTGAATTCACGAGGCAGGAAATTGATTGGGCTTGTTCTCGCACCCGTCGGTAATCAAGCATAGCTTGCTGGAAAACCCTCCAGTTGTAGATAATTTCCACAGCTATGAACCTCCATTTGTGGGAGATTTTTGCACTGGCATATTTGATTACCAGGAGGTAGCCATCAAACATTGTTGGTATTTGTTGGTTATCGAACAACTACAACAGGGTTACTCTACACTACACCTGCAACTACAGCTACAACTGCAACTACAATTACAACTACACCACACAAATACACCACACAACTACACCACACAACTATGACTGTAACAACAACAACAACAACTACTACTACTACTACTACAACCACAACTACAACCACAACCACAACCACAACCACAACCACAACCATAACCACAAGAACTACAACTACAACTACAACACTACAGCTACAACACTACAACTACAACACTACAACTACACTACAGTTACACTACAACTACATGACACTACACTACACCACACTACGCCACACCTACAACTACACCTACACCTACAACTACACTACACTACTCCGAACTTGAACTACACTACACTACACGACACTACACTATAAATACAACTACAACTACATCTACACTACAAATAGATAGATCGACAAATAGATAGACAGAGGGAGAGATAGAGAGATACAGAGAGAAGGTGACAGAGTTAGAGAGAGAGAGAGAGAGACTCAGAGCCTCAACAACATTTCGATCCATCAATGGGTTTGCCCTGCCATCCATTCATCACAGCAACTTCCCTCTCCTATAGTTTCCTATCTTTGAAACTTCCGCCACACCGCGGTGTGCGGTACTACAGCTATAATTATTGTTAATCCCATTATCTAATTATATATTTAAAAATATAAAATAATAATAATAATAATAATAATAATCATAATATATATATATCCCCATTCTTCGCCTGACATTTGCAGACATTTCCCATAGATTTTCATACATTCCCTATCGAATTTCATGTAGATCTTGGGGGTTTTCCCAACCAGGAGCTGGTGGAAAGTTCGAAAAATCCTTCGAACAGCGTGAGGCCGGGCCGTGGGGTTTTGTGGAGCTGAGGTACTGAAAATTGCGAGGGATCCATGGGGCATGTAGCATGGATTTCATGGGGTTTTAGGATCATTTTAATGGGATTTAATGTTGTTTTGATGGCCTTTTGAAGGAATTTTCAGGGGATTTGAAGCGGATCTCATGGTGATTAAAAGATTGTGATTTTGTGAGATTTAGTGCAATTCTAGTCTATGGGGTTTTAGTTTTTTTTCCCGGGCTTTGACCAACAAAAACGGTAACAACAAATGGGAACTACAGTACCATCTGGTAATTGCACATTTAGTTCGATGATTTTCCTTTACACATGGTGATTTTCCATAGCTATGTCAAATTACCTGAGGGTATTCAAATTTTACCATGAATTCATTGATACCATTCAACTCAGTAAGTATTCATGGGTCATATTGGATACCTTATTCGACTCTTCTGGTTGAAAATTGAACATCTTATTTTTGCTGCTTCCTTCCAGCCCAACTCCCACGGGTAGATTGAACTTCAAAATTGAACATATTGTTGTAATAGGTATTTGAACCCCGAACAAATGAGGATATGGTGGGGATTTTACCCACGACATAGTTTTGGGCTGGCGGAGTTCCCACCAATGAAGGTGTATCATATCCCACTAGAGATTCAGGATTTTTTTTTGCGGTAGGCTTCCCAGTGTATTTCATCTACATGCTGGAATATGCTGGATAAGTCCCCCAATTTTTTTTTAAATCCCTGCCAGCGGTTTTTCGGTCAAGTCCCGATTGTCGTGCCTGAATCATAACGACATGATCATAAGGTGGTTTATAAACCCCATGAATACCATACTGGTTGGTGGTTTGGAACATGGCTTTTATTTTTCCATAATATATGGGATAATCCTTCCCATTGACTAATATTTTTCAGAGCTCTGGCCCAGGGTCTTACCAGTAGTGGAGCGGTGTCGGCTGAACCCCTGGGGCGGTGGTAGGTACCATGGATTGGGAGACACTTAGACCTGGTCAAAGTACTACGGTAGTGTTGTCGGTCATCTGTAGGGATTCCCAAGGAGCCAAACATTTGATGCAGACCCAAGACCGAAGGGGCCTTAAAGTTTGGCTGGATGGTGAAATTCCATATGGGGGCACAATTGTTGGGGTCGATTTACTGGTGACATCTACCTCCCCGATGCAATTTGCTGTCTCCCGAGAGTCTGTGGTGGTCCCTGTTCCGGTTTGTGACAAAGGTTCATTGGATCAGGTGATTGACTTGTGTGCGGGCCTAGGGGGTTTTTCCTGTACGTCGTCCAGAGTTGGATTTGCTGTTCAGGCGGGGGTCGACCAGAATGGACTTTGGCGTAAGTTGTTCCAGTCCTTCCATGAGGGTGCGCAGTTTTTCGTTGGTGACCTGGTGGATCCCAATGTTGTTCGTCAACTGCTTAGTCTGGGGCACTTTCACTGTGTTCTTTGCTCGGGCGTGTCTTGCCAACCTCACTCGGTGTTGGGTGACAGGAGAGGGATGGATGATCCACGGGCTGATTCACTTCCCAAGACCTTGAACATAGCCTGGATCCTGCAAGCAGCCGTTGTCCTCCTTGAGTGCACTCCTGAGGTTCTTCGAAATGCACAGGCACAGGAACTCCTCCGTCAGTTCACAGTCAACACTGGATACAGGATGGTTCAGGCAATCCTCAAGCTAGGAAATGCCTGGTGTACCCGACGGGATCGATGGGTAGCTGTTTTGACTGCACCGGTCATCAGAATGTGTGAGTTGCCTGATTTGCCCAGTTCGGAAATCAAAGTCATCCGGGACCTCATCCCAGCCCTTACCCCATGGCCACAATCAGAGCATGACCAATTGGCCCTCAACTTGTATGAGCTTTCAAAGTACTACCAATTTGCTGCAGGGGGGATTGACAATGCTTGGATTCAGATGGACGAGCAGTTGCCGACGCTTTTGCACAGTGCAGGTAACCAGATGTACACCTGTGCATGTGGATGCAGAGCAGCTCTTTCTGAGGACCGTTTGAAGCAAAAAGGGCTGGTAGGCACCTTGATCCCTTTGCAGACATGCCAGACCCACATGAACATATGCATGCGTCATGCCAGATACCTTCACCCGGTTGAGATGTGGGCGCTGATGGGGGGTCACCCTCAAGCTTCCATGGGGAACAATCTTCGCTTGGCCATGGCAGGAGTAGGTCAAGCAGTGGCACCCATCATGGGGCTTTGGATTTTTGCCCATGTTCGCAGGACTTTGGATTTGACTTTCGAAGTGCCTCCATGTGATCCAACTCAGGTCTTGAAGGCCTACATGGCCGAAATTGTCCAGGCATGCCGTATCAAATGGCCACCAGTGCCTGCTCCGACAGCTCCGGACCCGGTGGATGATGATCCCATTGAAGATGCATCCGTGCCTTCTCCGTGGATTACCCTTTCATGGCCGTGTACAGATCAGCCCGATGTCAAGGTGAAACTGTCCCCCAATGTCACGGGTCTTCAATTGTTGGATGCTGAGCAGAAACTTGGTTCTTCTGTTGCTGGTTCTTTGTTGCGGGTTGATGGTGAGGAATTTGATGCAGCTCAGCCATTGAAGCCTGCAAGCCTTGTGTCCATTGTTCCGAAGGATTGGAATCCAGCCCAGTTGTCTGCCACTCCGGTCATTCCGTGCTGTCTGTCTGCTGATGATTTCATCCGGTATGTACAGAACTCCAATGCACCTGACCTCGGCTTAGTTACAGACTTGCCTGAGCTTCGAGACATCCGTGTCCCTTCCTTTTCCAGAGCCGAACGTCTTGGACTTTTGACGTTACAGGGACCGGTTTGGGGTGACGATGAAGTTCTGTTTGGACTTATGCAGACGGCCATTGGGACTGATGTGGACCAACATGTGCATGTCTGGGATCCTCTTTTGGTGACAGGACTTATTCAGTGTGAACTCTCCAGCACATGGTCTGACCTGGTTGCTCCCTTGGGTCCTATTGCCACTGTTGTGTCGGCGATCTTGCTTGGTGGTCATTGGATTCCGTTGGTCTGGAGGGTTGACACGGTTGGAACCCAGATGCATACCTTGTCTGTCCCTGCGGAATATGCATCGATCATGGAGAAGTTGGCTAGGGTCATTGAGGTGCTTCGAGGGGGTGCTCGTGGAACCTGGAAAGAACACAGTCTTGGATTTTCCCCTTCTGGACACTGTGGTGCTTTGGTGCTTTCCTTTGTCCGGCATCTGCTGTGGGGTTGGCTTCTGGTCACTGATCAGGATTGGTTGGTTCACTACTCAGGTGGCATGCGACAGGAATTTGTTGAGCAATTGACTGACCCCTGCCACCGTCCCTGTCTTGCGGGCCTTGGGTTTTCTGTTCATCAGCGGTTGGCCGAGCCTCTTTTGAGTCATGGTGTTGCGGCTTCTGATACCTCTTCTCGTGCCTCTGCTGTCCTCAAAGCCTTGGGGGACCAGGAAGTTGGTGCTGCTTTGGATTCTAAGAACCCATGGAGAGAACTGAAGTGGTTGGGCAATCAAGTCCGCCCGCCATTCATGCTGATCAAGCCCGCTGAACTTCAAGCTCAGATTGAAAAGCGCGCCAGTGATTTACCCGTGGGTCAAAAGAAACACAAGCATGCCAAAGCTCAGAAGGGTAAGGGCAAGGGCAACCCCAAGCCAGCGGTGAGCCTTGACCCCACGCTGCTTCGCCTTGAGGCGGGGATTTTCCAGAGCAGTGAGGGTGTCCCGATGACTCAAATTGGACTTGCCCAGGTTGGCTCCTCAGCTTCAGGTGTTGCAGTAGTTTCGGCTCAGGTCATTGAACCTTACCTCAAGGCTGGTCCGCTGTCTCCTGGTCCTTTGGCTTTGTTCGTGGTTGATGCCCCTGAAGCTCCTGTCACTGCATGTCCGGTCACCACTGAACGTGTCCCGCTGGTTTGTGCTGCAAATTCAGAGCCGTTGTTGATTGATGGACATCTCATTCAGCTGGGTGCGGTTGAAGTCAAGAGAGCCCCAATGCAGCCTGGACTTGAAGTCAAAGCAGTCCCCACCTGCGTGGTGAAGGTCATGATCTTCCGTGATCAGACTTGTGTTCCGTGGCCTGACGTAGTGTCGCATCCCATGCTGCACCTGTTTTCCGTAGTCCCTCCATTGTCGCAGTGTGCCGATGATGACTGCTGTGGATGTGAATGCTGGCATCGTACCTTGGACTTCCCAATGGATAACCCAGTTTTGGAATTATGGGGTAAGCAGTGGCTCCGTTTGGACTTCAGCCATGCACATCCCGAACAGGCCGATGTTTTCACAGCCCACATGCGCCTGCCTGAACATCTCCAGTTAGTCGTACAGCAGTTCTCAGGTCACCACGGGGTTTACCTTGAACCCAAGTCGCTGGATGGACGACGCCCATCATCTGACTTTCAGGTGGTATGGATGCCCAAGATGGATCATGCTGAGCTGATGCTGCTGAGGCAGACTGTGGCAAATGTGGTGGGAATTGCCCGTATGGGTCACAAGATGGGCCTTCGATGCAAGACCATTCATGCTGCTGATGTCTTTGCCGTGCTTCGCCCTGGTCACACGTTCCTTCCTCCTGGCAAGCGACAGACGTACTTGGTGGGTCCTTTTGTGTATGGGAACTCTGCAGTCCTCCGTTGCCCAGGTCTTGAATGCACATGGATGGGTTGCAAAGCCAGTGCAGGCTCTGGCTGCCAAGTCTCATGTTCAAGGGCTGATGTACCGAGTTCAATCGGTTCAAGAACCCCCACACAAGATGATCAGGATGGCACATGGTGATGTTTTGATTGCCAAAGAAGAAGAACCGGCTGCTCCTGACCGCAATGGCCCTAAGGTGGTGGCATCCATGGCCACGGAATCCTTTGTGTCCAAACAGGCTGAAGGAGACATCATTCAGCAGAACGACCCGTGGGCCAAGGCGGCTGCCAAGCTTTCAGCAAAGCCGACCACTTTCCAGATAGGAAATCCCTTGGAAGACATGACTCAAAAAGTGATTGCCGAGGTGATGTCAAAGCTCCCCCAGCCGACCATGGAGGTGGACTCAGATGCAGGGGCTGACAAGCGAGTTACCGCCCTGGAAACACAAGTCGAAGACCTACATGGCCAAACCCAAGCTTTGGCGAAACAGGTTCAACAGCATGCGCATGACACTGCGGGCCATTTCCAGGATGTCCAGGCACAGCTCCATCAACAGAGCACCCACTTTGAAAATGCCATTGCTGCTCAGGCAAGCTCACTGCATGGCTTTCAAGAGTCTTTCCAAGAGCAATTCCGCCAACAGGTGAGCCATCAACAGACGATGCTGGACAGTATGTTCACGAAGCAGATGTCTCAGTTCGAAGCTTTGCTGGCCAAGAGACCTCGTCAGGAATGATGGTGCCCAGTCATTCAATCGACTGCCTTGAATGATTGGGACTTCAACTTAGGTGGTCTTTGCCTGGTTTGGACTTTTGTGGTGATGTGTCTGGCCCTCTTTGGATTTTGTCTCGGGCTTCAGGCCAAATGGACTGCCGGCCTCTCTCTGGTGATGTCGGTTTTTGGACTTTTGATGTGGGTCCTCTCTGGCTGGCGTAGGTGGGTTACGGGGCTAGCATGGGGAACCTCAGTTTCTTCAAGCTGGACAGCACTCTTGGTGCCTTGTCGCAATTTTGGTTTGACTTCTGCACATGACAAAATTGGGTTTGCCCAGAGGCGATTTGATGGTTGTGTGCCAAAGCTCATGAATGTTTTCACCCCACGCCAAGCGGCCCACTGGCCAAGACGAGGTCGTTTCACCTGTATAGGACCTCTGTGGTGGGTGGTCTTTCTTGTGGGATTGCTCCGTGTTGGAGAAGCTGCTCATCCAGGGCCTGATCCTGACACTTGGACTTTAGGCATTGCCAATCCCAGTGGACTTAATGGGAAGCTGGATCAGGTAGCCCACCTTGCTGGAGATGTGTGGTTGTTATCAGAAACGCAGCTCTCTCAAAAAGGGGCTTCTTCCTTTGTCAAGGGATTAAAGATGGCTATGCCATAGCTGGTGCACCATGCACCCCACGCCAGAGAACCGACACGGGCACACATGCAGGTGTCATGGTGGTTTCCCGGCACCCAGCCCGAGCCTTACCTCATGGCTTCACTCCCGAGGTTTTTGACTCTGCCAGGGTTCAGGTGGCTGGTGTAGCTCTTGCGGGAACGTGGGTTACCTTGGGGGTCATGTATGGGTTTCCGTGCAACGCCCATCATAAACAGGCCAAGTTTCAGACTGAATCCCTTTTGGCTGAGCTGGTTGAAAGGGTTGGGCTGCAAACAGTGGGACCCCGTGCTATCGGAGGGGATTTCAACTATGGTCCTGAGGAGCTGGAACAGGTTGAGCGCCTGAAAGGCCTTGGCTTTCGAGAAGTTCAGGACCTTAGAGCTTGGCGGCACGGGTGCTCTGTTGAACCAACTGGACGTGGCACTCGTCGCCTTGATCAGTTATGGCTTTCCCCTGAATTACAACATGCGTGCAAGATGACCAGGGTGGAATTCGATCATTGGGCGGATCATGCTGCTGTCAGTGTTTCCTTTTCCTTGGATGCCCTGTCGTCGGTGGTTCACGTGTGGCGCGTTCCCCAGCCTTTCCCTTGGCCTGCCGAGTGGACTTGCAATGTTCAGGTGGATTTTCAGAGTGGCATGACTGAGTCGTATGCCCAGTTTTGGAATCAAGTTGAGACTCAAGCCAAGGGTTGGAGTCAGCACCAAGGGGTCTCAGTCACCCGTAGGCAATGCGGCCGTGCTTCAGTTTTGGAAACCACTGCCACTCGGCAGTTCCTTGCCCCTGTTAAGAAAGGTCGAGAAGGTGACATCCAGCCACACTACTTGGGTACCAGCTTGCAGCATGCCAGGTTCTTTCGTCAACTCCGTCGGCTTCAATCACTGTGTAGAATTTTGGCCAAGGGAGACCTCACATGGTCGGGGCGCTTCAATCGGGATGATACCTGGCGTGCTATTCGGACGGCTGTTGGGTTCCCGGGGGGATTTGGGATGTGGTGGACTGCCAATGGTTTGCAGCCTGCGTTCACTGGTCCGTTGCCTCTGCTTTGCCCTGAACTGGATTTTGCCCAGGGCCTCTTCACTGGATTTCAGACTTTTGTTCGGCAGTATGAACAGCATTTGATCAGCCAGCGGTACCAGTTTGCCAAGAGCCGCAGAGAAAAGAACTTGGCACATGTCTTTCGGGACTGCAAGGATGACCCACTTCCGCAGGCTGACACCCTGTTTGACCGGTTGGAAATTGGCATTGAAGAAGTCCGGTCCGATGATCAGTCCCTGGTGTTGCCTCGTCCTGTCAGTCTGTTACCTGATGTCCCTGTGGTAGTTGGTGGTGTGGTAGTTGATGTTGCTGCTCACTCAGAGGATCAGATTTGGGTCGCCAGTGTTGAGGGAATTCATCCAGGTGCCACCTTGTCACAAGAGCGTGCAGTTCTCACTGATGATGCCATCTTGGCGCGTTTTGCTCAGGTCTGGCAAGCTCGGTGGCAGAAACACCATCATGTTCAACCGGGGCAGTGGGATCAGATCTGTGGATTTTTGGATCGCACTGCGCCGCAGATTGAGTGGACTTGTGCTCCTTGGACTACTGATCGTTTTCGCCAGGCTGTTAGACACAAGAAGCCTCGGGCTGCCAAGGGTCCTGACGGAGTCTCTCAACTTGACTTATGTGCCCTGCCTGTCTCTGCCTGTGACACATTTGTGGACTTCTACCGTCAGGTTGAGCAGGGTGCTTCTTGGCCAGCGCAAATGGCTTCAGGGTTTGTCACTAGCTTAGCCAAACATGCCAATGCAAGCCAGGTGGATGAATTTCGCCCAGTGGTTGTTTACAGTCTGGCATACAGAGTTTGGTCCTCTGAAAGGGCGCGTGAAGCTTTGCGTTCCATTGTTCATCTGCTTCCCTGCAGTGTTCAAGGTGGAGTTCCCCATCGCCAGGCGAAGTCCATATGGTTGGAACTTGCCACGGTGCTGGAATCGGCCTACATGAATGGGGAGGTAATCCATGGACTTTTAATGGACATCCAAAAGTGCTTCAACAATATCCCCAGATACCCTTTATGGCATGCTCTGCATCGTATGGGGTTTCCACTCACGGTGTTGAAAGCATGGGTCTCCTTTGTCTCTGGTCAAACAAGACGATTCCGTGTCCGGCGTTCGGTTGGGGAACCCATTGGGTCGAACTGTGGCTTACCTGAAGGATGTGCCTTGTCTGTTTTTGGCATGACCATGGTGGACTGGATGTTGGACTGGTGGCTTCAATCCTTGGAGGTCCAGGTTGATTTGCGTACGTTTGTCGATGACTGGGGGCTCCTGTTCCGAGATGGCGATGTCTTTGGCAGATTGTGGACTTCTCTTGAGACTTTCACTGGTTTGTTGGATCTGTCCTTGGACATGTCAAAAACCCGTCTCTGGTCTAATGATGGGGCTACTCGCAGGGTCTTCCGCACCAGTGACCTCCAGGTCACTTTGGCAGCACGAAATTTGGGAGCCCATCAAAACTTTAGTCGACACTGCCATAACTCTGTGTTGCAACAACGCATTGCCAAGATGCCGCAGACTTGGGTACGACTTCGGGCCAGTCCTGCACCCTACCGCCATAAACTGGCGGCTATCCGTATGATGGCGTGGCCAAGGGCATTGCATGGGGTCACAGTGGTACATGTTGGTGAAATGCACTATAAATCCCTCCGAGCAGGGGCGGTGCGAGCTCTGAAGTCAGACCGCAAAGGAGCCAATCCCTATCTTCATTTGGCCAACTGTGCAGTGGTGACTGACCCAGAAGCTTGGTTCATTTTGCAAACCTTTCGGGACACTCGGGAGCTTGGCACTCCAGATCAGGTGGTTGCCTCTCTTGGACTTTTTGCTGCCGGTGATCAGAGTCTTCCGGCTAACGGCCCCACCTCAGTTTTGCTGGCTCGTATCCGTCGTGTGGGCTGGGCAGTTGGTGGTCAGGGCCTTGTCCAAGACCAGTTTGGGTCCTTCTGCTTGATGCATGTGGCCTGGGATGAGTTGGTGCTGCGCTTTCAGTTGTCTTGGGGGCATGTTTTGGCAAAGGAGTTGGCTCATCGTGCTACCTTTGATGGTTTGTCCCGGGTTGATCTCCCTGAGCTTCACCGTGTCCTGCGAGGCTTCGGTCCCACAGATCAGGTGTTTCTCCGCTGCCACTTGAATGGGACCCTCTTTACCCAGAATGGCCGTGCTCACTTCCGTCAGGGGGTTACCTCGAAGTGTCCCTGGTGCCCAGCGAAAGATGGATTTTATCACCGTGCTTGGGTCTGTCCTCACTTCCAAGCGTGTCGTGCCCACATCACTCCGGATCAATGGGCGATTTTGGATTCTCTTCCTCCGTGCTTACGGGATCATGGCTGGCCGGTGATTTTGTCTGAGTGGGAAGTGGTTGCGGGCATGTTGCTTCGGGAGGATGGACTTTTTAAGATGTCACCAGTAGAACCCCCAATCTCTTGTGTCCACCAGGTGGTTGACTTGTTTATGGATGGTACAAGCGCTCATCCAACAGAAGCCAGACTGCGCTACGCTGCATGGGCTGTTACAATTGTTCCAGGTGGTCCGGGTACACTGGACAACAGGTGGCTGATGGGCGGCCATGTACAAGGGCTGGTGCAAACACCTTTCAGGGCGGAGCTGACTGCTGCTCTGCATGCTGTTCGATGGGCCATCCAACGAGGCCAACGTGTCAGATTGTGGGGTGACTGTCAAGGAGTTCTGCGAGGCCTCCAACGCCTTTTGCAGGGCAAACAGGTTCGAAAAAATGCTCCCCATTCTGATTTGTGGTCACAAATGCAAGTGGCTCTGGCCTCGGCGGGGCATCTTATCCAACTGCGCAAGGTTGTTTCCCATGGGGATATCCAGCAGGCCACAGGGCCTTTGGAGGAGTGGGCGTACTGGCACAATGCTCTCACAGACATGGCAGCTGATGGCATCAACCAGCGGCGGACCGCTGAATTTTGGGCGGCTTGGGAAGGGCTACGTGGAGCACTTACCTTACCTTTCACCGTCAGCTGCACCAGGCAATTTTGAAACTTTTGGTTCAAACTTCACGAGTTGCAGTCACGGAGCAACAACCCCGCCCCACTGCAGAGGTGGCTGGCCCTCAGGTTGTTGCTCCACAACAGATGCCACAACAATGGGAAGTCTCACCACAATTGGTGCGACGATATGGTCAGATTAACATGGATCAACTACATGCATGGTGGACAACAGAGGGCGTACAAATGATGCAGGGCTCAAGCCCGATGGTCTTTGTGAGTGGAATCCAGCTCTTTTTCCTCTTCAATCTCTGCACGGGATTTACGGGTCCGTGGTGTCACTCCAAGCGATGGTTTTCGAGTGAAGCTGCGGCGCCGGCAACAGCCCGTGCCAGTTGGGGATCTCGGAGCTCACTGTTCCTACGTATGTGGCGCTCATATCTGAAGAGTAACAAGGTTTTGTTGGCGACAAAGATGGCACGGCCTGCATCGGCCGCACTGTCGAAGTGGGGGGTCTGCTATCGACTACGCCTGCCCGCATCCTTGGTTGACTTGGTAGATAGTCACATCTTCTCACAGCTCGGAAGGCAGGTGACCTCACAACGAGACATCTGTCAGCTTCGAGCCGCAAAGACCGGCTAGTTCGAGACTGCTGGGTTGCGAGGTCGTTCTGCTGCCTCGTAACTCTCCAATAAGGAGCAATAAGGAGTTATATTTTTCAGAGGGTTTGACAGCACCAGCCAGCATAGTTATATATTCCCCATACACTATAGATTCTAAAAATCCCATATATATATATTATATATATATATTCCCATAGATAATAAATATTCCCCAGTAGTATATATTCCCATAGATATAAAAATCCAAAAAACTGTTCGCTCCGAATTTTCCATGGTCAACTCGCAGCAACTTAAAGCGGGGCACGGCCTGGCAGGTCTCAGTTCAGCTTTGAAGACCATGAGACTGGCGAGGAACTGGGTCTTGGCTGGGCAAACTGGGTAGACCTTGGTGCTTCACCATAGAAATCTTGGCAAAACCCATCAAAAGCCCCTTTCCGAACTGCACCCAACCTGGAAAATGGTCTGAATAGTTCGGGTATGAACAGTGAAAGCGACTTGTGAAAAGATGTTTCATGGTTATATTATATATATACACTTGTTTGCCATCAATGAGGGTATTGCCGCATTGCCCTGCTCCTGTGAAAAAAACATGTTCTAGTTGGTAACGGTTATTATCTGAGATTACTAAATGGTGGCGGGTTTCAAAAAATACATTGGACACATCATCTCTGACTGGACTTGTTGTTCTTCTTTCTGTCTTAGACAAATCGGGTGGTTGGTGCTTTTGATGACGTAAAACACATCGGATGATCTCAATGGGACTTGTGACCTGCTTGTTATGGCGATGTTGTAGCCCTCACCAAATCATGGTCTCAGCAGCAAAAATTGGTGAAATTTCCATCAGCTGCAAACATATATATATAAATAAATGCACATGTATACACTACATTATATACATTATATATATACATATGTGTATGTATATGTATGTGTATATATATATATATATATGTGTGTGTGTGTACTTACATACATACATACATACATGCATGCATGCATGCATGCATACGTACGTACATACATACATACAGACAGACAGACAGACATACATAGATACATACATACATACATACATACATACATACACACATGCATGCATGCATGCATGCATACATACATACATACATAGATACATAGATACACAGATACATAGATACATAGATACATAGATACATAGATACATAGATACATAGATACATAGATACATA
>Ga0126342_10008202_pt1 | contig 18696 bp, 23 predicted proteins | sample Cyp1metagenome_FD_92528 | JGI IMG/M metagenome (GOLD analysis project Ga0126342, IMG submission 92528) | Coral microbial communities from Lord Howe Island, Old Settlement Bay, Australia - Cyphastrea 1 metagenome | ecosystem: Host-associated > Invertebrates > Cnidaria > Coral ...
ATGCCAGATAGAATGCCAAATAGATTGTCAGAAGATATGTCAGATAGAATGCCAGAAGATTTGCCAGTAAGAAAATGTATAAATGTCATGGTGGGGATCACACGAAGTAAAGTAATTTTTTGGGGGTTATGAAACCAGCAGTTTGGGGTGACATTTTCCCATGAGTCATAGAAAAAAAGGGAACGGCCATGATCTTCAAAAGCCAAGCCGGTCCACCAGCAGTGAGGAACTCGAAGTTATACGTACCTGTTTCTGGCTGGTTGCAAGCACTCTATGGTTGGGAACATGTCATCATTTTATGCTGTGCTGCCAAAACCATAGGTCATTCCCGCAAAGCTGAGGCCATTCTTTTGGGGTCTTAAAAAACTTTCAGGCACCTACTCAAAACCAACGTTGCCCGCTTTAAAACCCAATTCATCAAGGTTCATATGGGCCCTGTTCCGACCCATAAACGACTCGTAGATAGCCCGCTGGAGTATTCATATCCGGCTTAGACCTGGTACATCGCCATTTCTGCTGCTTCAGCCTCCAGTTTTTGTTGGTCATATGCCAAGCGTACCTGGCCTGCCCTGGCCTTTCACCTTGAGGTTAAATGGGCCTGCATCAACTGGGCAGGAGAGCTGAAAGGGATGAGATTTTTTTTGGGGAAGATGTGGATTTCATCATGGAACATGTGGATCTCAGTTACAAAAAGTTTCAGATTTATCACTCCAGTTTCAGGGGTGTTTTTGTAGCTTCTAACTTCACTTTTATTTTGGGTAAATTTTTGGTCCTGGGGTCATCACCTTGGGATTCCTGGGGTGAACCAACAGCAACGCAACGCTCAGTGAAAATGATCTTCTTGTGGGGGGAATCGTTTTCATAGCTGAGGAATTGCTGACAAAAGTGCCCAGAATCTGGGAATCATTGAACGTCTGAATTACAACCGTTCCGAAATCAACTTGGTCTGGTTTCTGATTTAGTGTTGTAATAATCTACCCAGAATGACGCATAGCAAGAAGGATCGGAATGAGCACGCAGATGGTGAAAACTCAAAACTTATTGGGATTTCAAATGCTGCCAAGCACAGAATCCCTAGAATTCCGAATCCTTGTTGTACTTGGATATCCATTCCAATGAGCAAGTGTATCTAACCATCTGTTGTGTCCCCACTTTCATTTCTATATACACATATTATCATATGATGATATATGATATAATATATGCATACATATACAGTATATAATATATATATATATATATACACATGTACATACAAGTTATCGATATATTATGGGTTGCAATATCTTTCACCACTTTGCTCGTGGACGACGTGGACGCTGGTTCTTCCCGGTCCGCACCTTGGCGCCTCGTGGCAGGAGCCTATTCTCTGCCCGCGGTGGTGGGAGGACTGGAAGCACAGGCGCCAGAAATGACTTGGGATGGGATGAATTGCAGAGAGATGATCTAGGATCATCATGCTTGATTTAGTTGATCATATATGATCATTTACGATTTAAATAAGTGTTCTGTGTCATTACAAGACCTAATCATTGGTATCATTCATTTTTATGATGAGTTATTCAGTTTTCAAAACACTTGTCAGTTATCATGTCTTCTTATATATGTATTCAAGTATTTATTCTTATTATAATTATTAGCATTATTTTTGCAACGCCTGTTGGCCTGGAGGATATCCTTCCAGTTTTCCCACCGGAACTGCCTCATCCTGGTGTTCTTGCCATGTGAAATCCATGCAGGCAGATGAAAATTATCCATCAGACCCATTTCTGTGGAGATTTCTGACATTTTTTTTTGTTTAAATTAGCAGAAACAGCGTTGTCTTGCAAGGAACATCAAAAAAAACATCTGTAGGCTACAAGGCTAATCTTGCTCATTCTACCGGCCTCACAGTTTTTGGGTGTCCCGTCCATCATTTTTGCATGTGGGTTTGTTTGGAAAGATGGTATCCCCGAGCCCACTGGCCAACCATCATTTATCAGATGGAAAAAAATCCATTGGTGGTGGTTGGATCTCCATTTTTTAACATAAAAATATATGATATTGCCATATATCATCCCAATTATATCCCAATTATCTTCCCATTGAATTCCATGAAATCCCCATGAAAAATGGCCATTAGAATCACCATTGAAGTCACCGAGGGTGCCATTTCTTCCATTTCTTTCCCCTGTTTTTTCAGACGGGGACGCTGTCCCTCCGTTCAGAACTTGACGAATTTGGCTGCGCGGATCAGCAATTTGGGCTTCAACTGTGTGCGGCTCTGCTACAGCACAGCACCTTGGACGCCAATGGGATGAATCTGGAAATCCTGGGTGCCGAAATCTTGACAAAAGCTGGGGTGGGTGATGAACAAAAACCATAGGAATTGAATGGAATTGATGGGAATTGATGAGCAAAAAATATCGAAAGTGGGGCATGGCGATACAGGAATTGATGGGATTTAACCGTGGATTTGATGATGATTTCACTGGGAGTTTGCGACCTGGAAACCATGGACCAGTGAGAAATGACTTCGTGAACTTAAAACTGTGAAATTCGCTATGGCCCCCGATTCGCCGAACTTCAAAACATGGTGATTTCCAGTTCGCCAAATGCTAAATTAATAGAGGATAGGAAGTATAAGTAGGATTCCACTTGAAACAGACTTAGTAAACCTGGGATGATCACAGGTGGAAGTGGATGCTGCCCTTTTTTGAATGACATACCGTTTGTAGAGGGTATTCACAAGGCTATTTTTGTGAATTTTAGGAAATTGTCCAACGACCCTGATTGGGATTCTCGGCGTGGGCATGTCCCAAGTGGGATGGTTCACGGAGCTACTGGGAGCCTCAGCAACTTGCAAGAACGCTGTAGTAGATTTATTGATCATGGATGATCATGGATGATAATGGATATTTGCAGAACTTGGGTGATTTTGATCTTTTCCACATGACCTGTCGAGACTTCGCAGCTGCATCTATGTTGGTTTTTTTTGCATCACGCCCATGGGATTTCCATTGCTTTTTTGGTATGTGTTCTGGAGGTTAAATCCCCTCCAGTTTTGCGCTCAGGAGAACCATTTGATGAATCCCTTGGTCAAGGCGCTTTTTTCCTCAGTTGAAACATCAGGATCCAGATGTGGGCAACCTACCATAAACAACTGCAGGGGAGGCAGGGGATGGCTCATATCTCCCATGCATTGATTTTTGGCGTGGTGAATTTTAAAGGCTTTGCCACATTCGTATCCACAAAAACATCTATGATTTTTGCTGGGGTCATTGGAATTTCATACCACTTATTCATTCTCATTCTGACATCTTTCTCCAAAATTTTCGATAAATCTTGGCTCAAAAAAATTGTGGCGCCAAACAGCAGGTGGAGAGTTGGATCACGTTGAATTTCGCTGAAGACAATTTTGTGATCCTTTTGCTAGCTCATTGTAGGTGTTCACCCTATCCTTCCCAAAATTGGTGTTCTGAGTGCTTGCAATCCATCCTGAAGCCGACTTTTTGGAAGCGAACATGTGGGGTCGATGTTGTCCTGGTGGACATGGCCATGAATTTGGGTCCTATGTCAGTTTTCACGGGTCCTATCTCGCTGTGTGAGTGGTAATCAAACATGGCAACATCAGAATTTTCAATAAGGTCATCATCATTCACAATCTACAGATGCGGTGATTCTCCAGCATTTTTTCCAGCATGAATCATTCGAATCCTCCCCAATATCAAATAGTCCCTCAGTAGCTCGGTACTGTCGAAACCATTTTTCTTTTTGCGGATCTCTTCATGAATTGGGGTCCCGCCATTATCATTAGAGATATCTGGATCTCCATTGTCGATGCCATGCTTGTATCCCATTATACACATGTATATATATATTATGTATATATATATTATTATGTATATATATATATAAACATATATATATATATATTGTATATACATATTATATTATAGATATAGATAGATATGCAGTATATCATTACATTCTACATATAATATATGATTATATGCACATAATCTCATGATATCCCAAGGAGTTTCTGTGAACATGGGAGCGTCCCAGGATGAGGATTTGGCGGCGAATCCCCGGTTGAAGGGGAAGCGCTTCATGGAAATCTTCGAGCAAACCGTGCAGGTTCTTCGAGCACCTGAGTTCTTTTTTTTTTTGGGAAAAGCCCAAGCCAGGTGGATGGTGGATTTTTTTGGGATTTTCCCAAGCGACATATGATCTAATAGTTTTTTATTTCTTTTAAATCCCAAGCGACAGATCCACCAAGTGGACACATCTCAGCGTAACAACTAGCTGATAATTTTGAACATATATCTCCACTTGGGAAGAAAATGACACCAAAAACAGACTGGGATCATAGAATGAGGGTGTAACTCTAACATGAAGGTGGGATGGGAATATATATATGACTATATATGTATATATACATATATATATATATATATCTTTGATCTATCATCGGAAAAACACTTTGCCAATATGATGAAGTTCGTTGGAATTTGACTTATTGCATCACGGGAGTTTTTTTGATCTCCAATCTCGCCATTCCTGGTTTCTGTTGCAAAAACTGTGACTCTTGGATGGATTAAGCCGTACGCTGCTCACATTGTTTTTTTTTACTGATTTGGCCCAAAAAAACACAAAATCGGTAAAGAAAGACCACATATATAAATATACATCACATATACATATCTTATACACATCTTAGTCACATATCTTAGTCATATCTTAGTCCTCAACTTTCGGGGATCAACTTTGATCACCGATCCCTTGTGGCCCGTTGGAATCGACCGGTTACCGCCCAGGCCTTGACGGATCAGGGTTTGATGGTCCGAGCCCTAGTGGCCCCTAAGTGACCGGGGGGGGTGAACGGAGTCGCTAAGTTGGTGAACATTAAACTGGTACATAATGGTACATAGTCTAACTTATAACTAGCTATCATGGGATATCATACTTTTTTAATAGTCTAACTTTTTTTTGTGTCACTTTAAGCAGTTACTGCGCAAGTCAGCGCTCAGTGTCCTGCACCTGCAACGAGGGGGTGTCGGCTGTTCACATCGTGTTATTTTTTCAGCGCACGTATATAGTATAATATACTTTAATATAGTATAATACCAGTGTATAGTATATAGCTGTTGGGTGAATGGGTAATTATGACTCTAATAGATATACCTATAGGGGTCACAAACAAACGAAACTGGGGGGACCCACCTTGTTTGGTGAAGCTCACCTGATATCACCTGGCGTGATGAGGATTCAGCAGGAAACCTCTAAACTCTGAGATAAAGATCATCTCATGGTAAGATAATTACCATCTTGGAAGCACTTTTATAACTCTTGGGAAGTCTTTTTGAAGGTGCAAAGTTGTGAATTGCCCACTTAAGGCCGAGACACTTGACTGTGACATTCAAGTGTGATCCTCTCCATGGGTGACAAATAAGTTGGTACTCAAGCACTCGGACGTGGGACGTACACCTTCAAAACTAGTATAGAACGCATGAACAAATGGCAGTGGGAGAAATCCACAGCCGACCAGAGGTGATCCTGAACAACCACATCTCCAGATCAGGTGGGGTGCTCGGCAGCAGATCGGCTCAGAAGGCTTGGTCTGAAGCATGATGAGAAGCTATCAACTTTGGGGCGATTTATTTTCCAAAAACAAAAAAGAGCCATTTGACCAACCATTTCCCTCTCCACAGCTTTGCCCAGAGGTTGGTGTTGCAACGTGCTGCAAGACGAAGGCTTTTGGTACACCGAGCGCTTTCCCGAGGCGCCAAGTTGAGACACAGTGGATGCGGTGAACACCAACTGAACACATTTCCAGCTGGGAGTTTTATCCTTAGATACCCTCTGGTAATTCAACATAGCAGCTATTGAAAATGGCCAGTGAGTTTTCCCATTAAAAATGGTGATTTTCCATAGTTATGTTCGTTTACCAGAGTCAGAGGGTATATTTCGCTATGTTTTTTTTACTGGTGGGCACAGATCAACGATAATACATTGAAGTGGCAGATGCGGTCGTGAGACGCCACCTTCCATGGAAAGGAACACACCCACCCAGGGAGGTTTGCCTATCGGAGTTGTGTATAGGGGCACCATTGAGAAGTTCTATTGCCCATGGATCTTAACAGAAAAGTTAGACAAGCGCCGTGGGGCTGCTGGCGGTCCCAGCCAACATTTAAAAAGCGGGAAGTAAATATACAGATGAATACAGATGATATGTTTACATAAATATACAGAATCTGTATGGATCTGACACACATCTGACACTCATTCGGATCTGATAATATGTTTTATGGATCTACCGCCGCTTCGGATCTGGTGATCCCGCCCTACAAAAAGTTGTCACCGTGAGTCACCGTGCTAAATTACCAACTAGAAGATATGACGAATCAAACTTATTTTCCACCATATATTGCATAATTTATGAATTTTTCCAATGTGGCTGGAGCATTTTTTCGATTCTCGGGTATTGAACACTTCTGGGATTCAACCAACCATAGTGGATGTTTTTTCGGGAATATGGGATCATCTATGGACAACCAACTATCCTATTCTAAAAGAGAAGCCCAATTTTTCCATCTAAATTCAGTGGTGAGTCATCATTTTCCCTACTAATATGGCCATGGAAAAGGACTTCAATCCCCTATTTTCAGATATGCTCAATTTTGGCAAAAAGCACAATTCATTGGATCCTTCCCAGAATTGGTGAAAGAAGGAACATGTGGCGTGTGTAAATGTGGGAGCCGTAGCATTGTATAAGAAACCCAAGAAAGATTCAGAAAAATAATTGATCCTAAAAGAATAGTACATTTCATATAATTTCCTTTTCTATCTTTTCGGGGTAGTACATAGAGACATGTATATATATATATGTATTATATATAATTATATATATATATACTATATTATATATGTATATATGTATATATATATATATATTATACGCAGTATATAATAATATGATGCCCCACTTGTTCGGTGGCCTGAGTTCCTAGCCGCGCAGGAGAAGTGGATGGAAAGTCTGCTGGACATGACTCGGCGCTTCCGGCCACTCGCTTGGCTTTTTTTTTCCTGGTTAAAACCAGCATGTTTGGTTGGCCAACTGGCCAAATATGTTTAACATATTTGTTTAACATGTATTAAATTTCCATTTTTGGGAATATTTTCGTAAGTTGGGTTAAGCCAAATGATGTCTTGCAAGATGACAAAATATGATTGGTGATTTTTTGGGATCAACACTAGGGATTTTTACCATCAAACATCGTAAACATCTTTCGTTGGTGAACTCCCCCGGCTTTGTCTGACAGAACATGGCGACCAAAAGCTGCACTGCATTGGTTCCTCCCCGGCTGAAATTGGCAAATTTCGTTGGATGATTCTCCCAGAAGAACTTCATACTTTCAATGTTTTCGCGATTTATTACCATTGAAATATGGAAGTTCCAGTTCTTATGGGAAAATCTCCCAGAAATCTGAAGAATATTTTGGGCTTAGATTTTCCCATTTTTCATGATTTTTCCCGATTTCTCCACAGGAACAATAGCCTGGTGGTCGCCTTCGACCTGCGAAATGAGCCCCACGACATCCCAGGTGTGGCCCAAAAAAACCCGCGGAGACCGGCAAAAATGGGGATTTCTGGCACCGGTGATAGTGGCTATATAACCATAGTATAAACCATGGTATAAACCATAGTTATAGTGATGAAATCCCAAGTTTTTTTTGGCGATTTCCTCTTAGTTTAAAGCAGTGAAGCAGTTATGGATGTTAGGATATGACCCTATTGATGGTTTATGATAAGCCCATTTCGTGACCATTGAAATAACTGGTAAAAGGGCTGGAAAAAAAATATTCCTTCATGGATTGAGAAACAATCCATGGTTCTGGGAAGATATTTTGACATGATGTCAATGACGTTGCATTCCCCAATTTTCCGGCAAAAACAAAAGGGATAGACACACTCTTTGTTGTTGAATGGGAATTTTACGGAAGAAGATATGGATGAATAGGAATGGATTGGAATGAAGAGAGAATGAATGTTTTGATATTCCCGAAACATCTCCAGATTAATGAGAACTTATAAATCAATATGAGGCAACTTCCGGAGAGACAAACCAAATTTGGCATGGACCTTGAGGCGATTTCCAGCAACCAAAGTGGGGGATCAAATCAGTCAGAATGGGGATATGGTGTGCTGCATGTGTGTGAAGCTTGAGATATTTTTATACCAACAAAATGGTGCGTAAAAATTAGAACTCTACGGGAAGATGGAGTTCTATATCATCGGTGAAATATACTGTACTGTAACCAACAGTATGACCTGGACTGAAAGTTGGGGATACGTATTGACATTTTGCAATATTTATCTGGAGATGTATCATATGTTTTTCTAAACCATTGGAGGAAACCAAATTTTGTCTGAAGTACCATGTTTTTGGACATACCCATATTTTTGGTGCATGAAACCAGTTGTGACACCTCCGAATTTGGGCATCTGACCTTCCATTTCAGGGGTTGAACCCTTCTTGGTTGAAAAGATAGGTCTAGTGTTCAGAATTTGACGGCCACAAAGCTAAGGAAATCTTGATACTTCTCAACGGAAGATTAGCAAATCATGTAGGAACTATGCACCTTTGCAAAAAAAAAAATCAAGAGGTTAGAGGATTTAGAGGGTACTGTATGGTAAGTTTAACATGCAAAACTATGGTGATTGATCCGGTTACCATCTGCTCATTATGGCAATCGAACATCCACCATTTCAAGGTCGTTGGATGACCTGGGGCGATGGCAATCCGGCCACCGACTGGGCCTATGCGGCGGAACGTGCAGGCGAAGTAGCCCTAAACCATCCATTTTGAGGATCCCCCATTGAAACCCAATATGCAGCCCAGGATAGCCCCGGATAAAGGATTCATATCTGTATACAGTATATGTATATATATATATACATACATTTATGTACACACACACATATATATATATACATGTATATTAATATCAATATACATGTAAATTCACGTAGCATTTTTGAAAGTAGGGAGCCTACAAACCAGGTTGGCATTGGACATGACCAATAATCCAATAGATGAACATCACCTGCAGCTGTTGGGGTGCGATTTTTTCCCAAAAGGGAGTAGAATCGGAGTAGAAGTATACAGGTATTTGCTCTTGCAGATCTTCATTTGCTAGTATGATGAATATGTTCTACTGGCCATGAATTTTTGTCGGGACAGCAAACTTTGGCCCAGTCCAAGAGATTCCTCGCCACATTTAGAGAAGTGGTGAAGGTTGGTGAAGGTTGGCCAATGTCCATCACATCCAATATAGACCAATCAGGACGTATCAGGGCATTCCCATATTGATCAGGACGTTTCTGAAAATTGAGGTAGCCTCTGGCAATTTCTTACAGTTTGCGAACTGGAAGATCCACGTTCACGGGCAATCTATACCACAACTGTGGATGGTTGCGAAATCTTGCGCCAAAAGGATGGTTGAAGCCTCAACTGGTGTAGGATTACCATCCACAGCATGTTGCTTTGGTACCCCACTCGGTATCCGTAGGTTTTCCAGTTCCACTTCCGTTCAGGCAATGCCGTCCTGGATGTGAATCCCAATCTCCTGATTGCCACTGGGCAATATATGGATCAACTTAGGCGAAGTGGTCCTGTGCACAATGGAAACACCAGGGTTGCTGGATGTTGCTGGGGCTCCATTTTCTTGAAAAAGTGGTTGGTTTGACCCGCTTTTTGTTTTCTTTCTCGTTTGTTCTTCGCTCGAAGGATCCGGTTGTTGCATGTTTATTGGGACCATTTCTTCCCATACACCACAGATTGGACCTTCCAAGTACGATCCTCTGAAGCGCTGTTTTTGGGGAAAACTCCTGATGTGAGTTTTTCACTGCCAGGCCATACAAAAAGTGTCAGATTTGTATCCTCTGGTTGTCACCAAAAACATCTAGAGTCTAGAGGTCACAAGCACCAGCTATTTCGGGATCCCACCTTTTGGGCCGAAGGGACGGACCAAGTAGTGTATTCTAGGGCCCGATGAAGAAAATGACGGGGTCATGTGGGGACATCCCAAAGTTGCCATGGAATCATGGGGAAAAGGAGGTCTTTTTTCCCACCAGGAATCAACATGGTTGGATTACAATGGATTACACCTAAACCTGATGGATTTCCACCCCACTAGGCCATTGGTTGATCCCACTGTCCTAAGCTGGTGATCCCACTGGTTTCACCCTGGGTTTTCCGGCACCATGGCGAGGTGGTGAGTGCCCTGTGCTTCTGCATGGACCTGAGACCTGTGAAGAGACATCCGCCGGGGCAACTCAGTTTGATGAGCTACAAACCACTGGTCATGTTTAGGATATTTGGACATGTTGCCAATAATACATAATAATACTATTCATTATGATAACTATGATATTCATATGGTAATACTTTTATATTTACTACTGGTTATTCCTAGGGGTAGTATTAGAATTAGGATATTAGATATATTAGATCTATTCATCTTGGGAATCTATTCATAGATCATTAGATACTCGGGACATCCCATCCCCGGCATCCCATCCCGATGGCGAGATGTTTTGTGAGTTTTGTGCAGGCGGAAGTGCAACGGAAAAAAAATCACTGGACAGATGTGTGCATATGAACAATGAATGATGCTTGAAGGCATCTTTTTTTTTTTAACATCTTCCCCAAGCTCTTCTCCGAAGATTTGTTGGACCCGCAGCTTTTTCACTGAACACCTTCCAGTTGAAATATCTTGAGAACACTTCCCCAGTTTCAACATGCTTTAACCCTCAGTTTCATCGTTAGTTGTTTCTACCTGTTTTGCTAGGCTTGGGTCAATGGATGGTTTAAAGTTTAGATATAGCGGGACTTTGGCCTGCTGTGGAGCCAGTGTCGACTGACCCATGTCATCCCATATTCATTTTTTAAAGCATCTGGACTACACGTCAGCAGTGCATGCCAAGAGAGCTCAAGCTGCTGGAACGAACATCTGCTGTAACAAACGAAAGCGGATCATGCCCTAACTTGCACCCTTTCGGAAGTGGAGTGTATTTGTATTTCACGGTGCTGCCAAAAAGAGGTCTACAAAATTAAAAACAAACTGCTTGATTTGAGAAGGGTTCCCCTGTGCCACATTGTGGGGTTCGTGACCGCTTGCATGTCAAGGAGGAGGCAAGGGCCGGCGTAATCTAGAGCCATCATCGGCACGGAGATTGCCGCGGTCCCCAGTCAGCCACTGGCGGCCCCCCACGCGTGAGTTTCGGTTTGGGAGTGCGCAAACAGATCTAGGAGGAAAACCATGCCATCCTGCCAGAATAGGAGGAATCCAAAGGTGAAAGAACTGCAGTCTGAGCACCCCTAGCCCAGGATGAAGATGTCCCCATGAGGCAAATGGTTGATCCACAAAAGGAGCCAGAATGGAAAGCAAAATCGTCGCCATCACCATTTGACAGAGAGCAGCCATAGTAGATTACCCTTAGTAGAAGAAAGAAACCTTAGTAGATTTAGTAGAATGGCAAAGAAGTTGCGCCGTGGCAGAGAGAGGAGATCGATCTGCTCAACTTGCTCCTGCACCAAAGACCTCCCATATCCATATTGGGATATACTGTACTCCATATGACCTATTTATTGGATAGACAGTGGCTTAGCATTCCAACAAAAAGATGCAGAAAAATGGTACATTTTTTTCAAATGGCAGACATCACAGATATCCCTAACTGAGGATCAAGTTCAAGCTTCCTGGGCGTTTGGTCTATGAGACACACAACTACATTGAGCGCCTTGGGCCTCCAAGGGCGGTTGTGAAGTGCTGGACAGTGGCAGGTGTTGCGGGGAGTGTAGAACAATCATATCTCATTCACATACATCTCCAGGTCTTGCAAGTAGTTAAAACTAAGCAATGCATCTTCCATGTAAGACCTCTTGACCTCTCATCACAAAAAAAACCTCCTGACCCCATCTCCAGAAAGACATCTTGACCTCCCCCACTCTAGAAGGCAAGTCAGTGCAACATTCAAACATATTCAGAACTTCTGTGGATGGCTTGACTTGGACCCGAAAGTCACGAAACACCCAAAGTCAGATGCGAAAAAGAACCCACAAGGTGGTGCTTCATTGTTAGCTAAGTTGGCTTATGACTCCAACCACTTGGGTTTATAGTAGATATATCTATACTTCATGGTGGTTATAAACCAACAAACATCAGGGGGGGCCCACCTTGAATGGTACCCCATGGTTTCCGCGGAAGGTTTTCCCATGTCCTTCACCGTGGACCCTGCCTTGTGCCCAGGTTTCAAATTGCCACCCTCTTCTCCAACAACTTCTTCTCGTCGGGTTGCTGAGTCGCGGGTGGTACGGGTGGTTCCATTTTGGAGATATTTTTGTCCGGAAACAGTAGGGAAAATACCCCGTTTTATAGAAGCAACATCAGTCTTTTCTATTTCCATAAAATCATTTCTTTTTGCAATCTAATTTTTAGTCATATCATTTCTATTGGTATATGATTGATATCCCAAGATTAGTTAACTAAGCGTCCCATTTTAGACTTGGGTAAATCGCCCAGTTCTGGGGTGGCCATTAAGCCATTTGCTTGTGGATTTAGATATACCTCATTGTGTTTGGATTTCCATGATGTGATGGATAACCATATCACACATATCATATTGTTGGTGATACATATATTCCAAGATGTTCCCATTGTATACCCATCATATTCTCATGATTCTTGGTTAAATCCCATATACGATGCCATTGGCCATTTCACATGTCCCTGCTAAAGGGGTAAACCCCATTGAACAACCAATCGGTAAATGATGGTCAATGCCCGCTAATGACGGTTGATGGTGGTGATGACAAATGGTATTTCAAGCGGGCCCCGCAACCTCTTTCCCGGACACAACATGGTCATTTTCAGTGGGAAACTCTGATGGCCTTTAGGTAGCAAAATGTTTGGAAATACTCACATTTGCAGAACTGGATATCGCTTTGATTTGTTGGCTTGTCCATTTGATGGAAGCTGTTTTGCCTCAAGGAAAACTCGCCAATAGGAAATTTCTCTTCGTATTCAATGACAATTGTAATGGCTGCTCTTGCCATGATCATGATGCTGCAGATGCATCTGGTGTTCTCTCAGGACCTCCGCTGAAATTTCTCGGTCGATCGCAGGGTTTGACCGGTTTGACAGCCATGTCTTGTGATTTTTGTGGGGCAACTGAAACACCTGAAACACAATCCTTTAGCGACAAAAGAGATTCTTTGTCCGTCCTGACCCAAGAATTTTTGGGATGATTTGTCATCAAAAGGGTGACAGTTGAAATCCACCACTATAACTTTGGAGCCAGGTTGGTGAACCTATGGCAAGGAGCCCTCAGAGGCTGTTTGGGAAGTCAAGTGATTTTGGGGTTCAGGGGCCCCAGGGACCCCATCCGAAAAGGCTTCAATGGCTTAAACTCCAGGACACAGCTGACAGTTGCGAGGACATCTCGGCCCTTCAGCTTTCCTCTCAGAAAGCAGACTGCGAGTGGCGACTCGCGGATCAAGCAGGCATCGCTTGGGCTTGGGGCATGGACTTGAGTTGCCGTAGTCGATGTTCCGGATTCACATTCAATGACCCGAAAAACTATGGTCCATTGCAGTGTTCATCATGGCTTCGGTTTTTGCTTGCCGAGTTGTGTAACCATCCACATGCATTTGGCAAAACAGGATTTATCCAGTGGCAAAGAAATAACATCGACCATTGAAGCTGGTAACATGGTGAAGATTTGCCAAGAATCAGCTGCTTTGTTGTGGTCTGCCAGGACCCAGCTGCAAAACCATTTGCGACGCTGTTTCAAAAGTCTGCGACCCTCAAGAGCAAAAGGATCTCAATGCAGTGGACATGAACACACAAATCGTGATCTTAACAAATTTTACCTGCGCAGTGGGGCCCATTTTAAAAGACATTGACACAACGCCCCATATCAATCGGTTGGGCGTATGTGAGATTGCCGCACAGGGCGCCAGCTCGGCTTGCAACCTCGGGGGAAACGTCAGGAGGTTGTGCTGCTGCGTCAAATCAGGACAGGTGGACAATGATCCCCACATTCACACCTTGAGGGGCGCGCATTACACGCTGTTGAAGAGTGGCAACTTCTTGGCCTGGAGTTTTTCCAAGGATCCAGTGCATTGGCAGCTGTTGGCCGCTTATTCTGGTGCTAGACTCTTGGACTATTTGAGTCAGTCCAAAAATTGGAAACATGTGCAAAAACCGCAACGAATCCGGTTCTACACACACATACGTCTTGTTGAATGGATCCAGTATAGAATGTATCTGTAGAAATAGGTGAATGTGTGCACATCTGGGTGTCCGTTTACTTGGATCATGCGGATCCTAGGATCGCGCTTCACCACCCAGTCGCTTTTGCTGTTGGAAAAGCAGAGTGGACAGACTTTGGAGATGACAGCAGACGACTGTGTGTGGCAGACGAAAACAGAAAATGGATGGCGCAAAGTACAGCCAGAGTTGCTTCTCCAGGGTGCTGCGAGCTTGGATGCTTGGCAAAAAACCAGCAAAAACACCGATGTTTCAGTTATAGAGATGGGACGCGCCAAACATGTCTTTCTCAAGCCACGGACATGGACATGGACATTTCGGAAAATGCCATGAGCCTTGGACCTCAGGAAGTCCAGGAAGTTCACAAGGTCACCGCGGATCCTTTGAATTTGGAGTCGGCGATGGTTTTGCAGATCCCAGAGGAATTCCCGGGGTCAGGTGTGTCAGGTGTGCGGAAGGTGGCTAGGCTTTTGACCCACTGCAGCCCCAAGAAGTATTTGAATTTCAAGGTGAAGATGTTCGAAACGGAGGATTTGGACTTTGTGGGAGGGGAGCTTGGAAGTGCACCACGCAAGAGCCACTTGAGCCTCTTCTCAGCCAAGCTCAATTCCATGGTGATGCAGACGGATACCGAGTTCCAGGCAAAGCTTGGAGTAGCCGGATCCCAAATGGGGCCTTTCCACATTGTGTTTCGGGTGTTTTAGGTGGGGACCAATGGCTTTGGGGTCGCATGGATGGAAACAATTGGAAACACTTTGAACCACCTCATTTTCCAAGACCAAAACAGGATTGCTGCCGGAGTTGCTTAGTGACTGGAGATGAATCAGCAGGATGGTTTGCAACAAATGAACAAAAAAGCACGAAATACTTTCTTGTTGACACAAAGAAGATCAGCAAATTTGAAGCAATTCAGACTTCTGGAAATAGAAACCGATGGAAAACAGAAGTGAACAGTAAGAGTTGCAAGTAGAAAGGTTTCTTTTTTTTGTATCTTGACCACCTCTGACATGTTCTTACACTGGCCCCTGACTCAAGTGACAGGTTGGCACCTGGGCTTCATTGGGTGGCAGTGAGGTTGCAGCAGAATTCTTGAAGTTGAAACAAGAGGCTGGAATGGCCTTGGTCAGCACCAATACGACTGATACCTGCACGGAAGCTGAAGAGCAAGAAGCGGACACCTGGATTAACGACTTTGGTACTAGATTGGCTGGATTGTCACATCTAAGTGTCGAGAATCTGTACACTCTACATCTACAGTCATCTACAGATTTTAGAGCCTCTGCAATCTACACATTTTTAAAATGGAACTCTTAGCCTTATCCCCGGACAGGCTGTCGGACAGGCCATGGGTTTTCCTCCGGTTTTCCTCAGGAGAAGATTTGTGCCAAACACCTTCCACGAGATGGCGATTTGGCCGAGGTTTTCGTGGACTGCATCTATGATGTCTGCCATGGAGGGGGAGAAGCAGATGCCATGAGTGCGGCCGCATTCATCTCTGCCTAGGGATGGATACAGATGGGCCATGAAAAAACTCGAAAAAAAACACATCTCTTTTTGAATTCCGTTTTGAACATAGGGCCAGGCTAGGCCAGTTGGAGTTTCGAAGGTTTCACACCGCTGCCCCGTGGGCTTATATATTATTATGTATTATGTTTCAGATCGCGAGCATATGCCTCCAAAAGAGGAGTCGTCCGCCCACTGCTTCTGTTTGTAGTGCACTGGTCGATAGACAAACCATTCGTGCCTCAACGTTGACCATATCTTGAAACACTTCTAGTAGAACATTGTAGAACCATCACGTGAGAGGAGAGTTAAGCAGTGGCAAGTCCTTGTTGTTTTTTCGTTTTTCCCGAGAGCGTCTGAGCGAAGGGTTCTTCCAAAAAATGAGGTGAGATGCTCACGGTGAGATGTACATCTTCATTGTAAAACATCTATGCATCTGACATCTTCACATCTCACATCGGCACATATTTTATCCATACTCGTCGTCGCCAATTGTGAGGCTCCATCAAACTATTTGACACCTTAGACACCTGGAACCTTCGGCGCTTTCTTAGAATAAAGCGACCAAACAAGCTTTGGAAATCAACGAAAGCCGCCGACCCTTACATGCTGTCCATTCCAATTATAATACGGGATGATACGGGAAGCGTCCGGAGTGGACCCGGAACGAACTTCGATTGGAGCCCATGATTCATCAGATCGATTGGGGTCAGACCGTTGCCCAAAAATAGTTGACAGAAGATTTTGTACGTCAGTGGTCAGTGGTTGATAATTGCTGTGAATCGGATCTGGCTTTTCCCGGTTTTTGCTTTTCGGGACGCACCAAAATTCACCAATTCTGCGCTAGTGCTAGCTAGCAAAGCCGGTAGGTTTGCGCTAGTTATTTTTCACATCCATGTTGAAAGATTTTTGTGTGTGTTGCCGACTGCTTGTTATTTCAACATGAAGAACAGTCAGGATGTAACACTTGGTGCCTTAAACCTAAGGATGTCTTAGTGAATTTCTGTGCTCCTCAACTATTTTCCTATATTTTCAGCTTGTCGTTTAATTTTGTGAATTTGTAGGTAATTGTACCTGCTAGATCCCCGCTAACAATGCCCTAGCAAAAGTTGCAAAAAGCGGCTTTGGCTGACCCGTGACCCAGTCGCCGCCAGAGAACTTGTAGTTTTATCGTTTCTGCTTGACAAAAGCAACAGTGTCAGCAAAGGCAACGACAAGCCTTGCAGCAGATGAATAATTCTTGAATTTCCACGACTAATAACTAGCAGCGGCACCCACTTCATATAGACTTGCGTTAGCATTTCCTGCAGATTTAGCTGCGGTTTCAAACATGAAAGATAAAGTGCCGTGTTTCAGACTATGTAGAAAGGTCATAGGTTTTAAAGACCAAACATGAAGCAGCACGCATGGAATTACGACTTATGAACCAAACCAGACATAGACATTTTGACAAATCGTTCAATGCATTTTCATAGGGATTTATATAGCCATTATAAGGAATGAGCATAAACATCCACAAAGCGTTTTCACCATCGACCCTGGTGCACATGAAGAATCGAGAACATCCATGGATGGGAGATGTACCAAATATTTTACCTCCAACATCATCCAATTCTGCTCAGAATTATATGACTCGTGCCTCAAAGTTGATGTTTTTTTGTTTTTCTTGCTATCCTTGACTATGTCTATCGTGATGATGTCAATCCAATTTGGATCGATTATGTTGGTTGACTTATAAGATCTGCATTATATATATATATGTAGTTGGCGAAAGAACTCCGTCCAGGAATGCATTTGTGTATACATATATCATCATAAATCATAAGTATATTTGTAGACCTACATCATGATTATGTGATCATCATATGGTTAAACCAATAATAAACCAGCCCATTTTTGATGATCAAGAAAAAACCACCCATTGATGGTGAACTTGGGGATGGTCGCCAAATCATCATTGTTTTGGCGACAAAAATGTGGATTATCCCCATGAGATCACCATGATATCCCCAGAAATCTCTGGCGGACACACATTCCGCTGAGATCCCCAGGTGGAAAGAGGTGGCCACTCTGTCCACTTACATCTTGGTGGCGCTGGTGGTCCTGGATTTGGCCTTCCTGTGCGCCTTTTTTTGTGTTTGTGTTTAGAGGCTGGGGCTAAGTTGGTGCCAACAACTCCAACAACTATTGGGTATATATACATATCTCCCCATACTTAGCTAAGTTGGTAGATACATATAGCTAATTCAACTATGGGTTATGATATATGGAACTAGTTGGGGTCATGAAACAACAAGAATAACGTTCGAGGGGGCCCAAATTTAAATCCCAGCTTGGATGATCTCAGAAGGGAAATGGTGATAGTGGTTCTACAATGAGGAGATACTATGGGATAGAATTTGGGATATGGTATTGGGATATGGTTTGGTACATAGTAGGGATATACCATCCGGTAATCAAACTTGCGACAATTTTTCACATGCCCCATTTATAGATGTTTTTCCCATTAAACCCTCCGTTTAGTGCGGGGGATTTTCCAGCTAGCCACGTTTGATTACCGGACATTAATATGGGATATGGACAAAACATGGGATAGAACTAACCATGGGACAACAGATAGTGAAGGATATCAGGATATACCATCAACCGAAAAACCCTGGTTGGAGGTGGAAGACTAGCCTCCAACCTTAAAAAAGATGTAGGGCAGGGTCAACCTGTTAATTCGGTGAATGGAAAGTATAAACCATGGTGAGTATATGTACTTACGTTTTCGGGTCTAAACATGAGACCACCCATGTGGCTTTCGCAGCTCTGGCTTTTAGCAAATGCTTGGGCACCCACTCCCCTGTGGGTGTCCCTTGTGCCTCTGCCTTGC
>Ga0126342_10008203_pt1 | contig 18695 bp, 13 predicted proteins | sample Cyp1metagenome_FD_92528 | JGI IMG/M metagenome (GOLD analysis project Ga0126342, IMG submission 92528) | Coral microbial communities from Lord Howe Island, Old Settlement Bay, Australia - Cyphastrea 1 metagenome | ecosystem: Host-associated > Invertebrates > Cnidaria > Coral ...
TACATACATACATACATACATACATACATACATACATACATACATACATACATACATACATACATACATACATACATACATACATACATACATACATACATACATACATACATACTTACATACTTACATACTTACATACTTACATACTTACATTACATTACATTACATTACATTACATTACATTACCATACATTACATTACATTACCATACATACATACATACATACATACATACATACATACATACACACATACACACATATACATACATACATACACACATATACATAGATACATACACACATATACATACACACATACACATACATACATACATACATACATACATACATACATATACGAGAGAGGGAGCTATTTCTCCCATGAACGTGAAGCAGCCAACAGCCAACCAGCCAACGGTTTGCATCTTTGCGCTGCGGCAGCATTGCCCTTTGAGAAACTTTGCAGTAGAAAGAGACCACTGACCACATACCTACAATCATGAACACAAATGAATAGTCAGTTCAGGTCTAATTGGTTGATGTATGTTCAATGTTGATGTTAATTGCAGAATCATGTTTTCTGCGCATGAGTGTGTGGCGCATGTGTATATATATATATATATATACATATATATATATATATATCCCAGTTTAAGCCCAAGCTATCCTTGGGCTCCTTCAAGCTTGGTAACGATGACAAGAGCTCCTGGCATCACATTGGAAGTTGGAACATGTTGGACTGCTCTCTGGGGTCGGTGGATCTCATATCGTTCTCACAACCCCCTCTCAAGTTGCGGAAACCGTGCAAGGCGACTAGGATCAACCAAAAAGAATACATAAAAAAGTTCCTCTCATTGCTCACATTTTTCTCACCCTGAAGTGGCAAAATCCTTGCAAGCCCCAAAATGAACAAAGTGCTAAATATGCAAACTTGATTTTGCTGCTTGCTTGCTGTCTGCAATTGCCAAAATCCAACCAGTGACATCAGTGTCAAAAGAATCAATAAAGCAACTGAAAGCAACTGAAAGCAACTGAATTGAAGTTGCAAAGACTTGCAAAGTCAAGCTGCAGAATACCTGTCCTTGCTGAACTGTTCAGGGCTCGGTGGCTTGAGGCTTTTTGCCTGTGAACAACAGACATCAACAGGCACGGGCATAGCACGATGTAAAAACGGAAGGACCTGGACCTGGACGTGGCGAGGGTGAAAAGGGCTGTACCAACCGCGCACTCGGCTATAAGATTTTATAAGATGTTGTAAGCACGGCGAGATCGGCTACAGCTATTGGTTGCACTTTGTTGCCTTCTCGAACACAGATATTTTCATTGAGAAACTTTGATGTTTGCGACATACCTGCGTTCATAATGTTCACATCTACCCCTACATGGGTTCTCTTCCACCCGGCAAAACACATGCCTCTCTGGCCATGGCCCTCTTCACAGTTCTCTACATGATGCCCACCAAACCCAGGTCTTTCATGACCATTCAGCCATGAAAAAACTTGCGGATAGAGCGACGGATGCGTCAAATTCCTGATATGTGAGTTGTGCCAGTCTCAATTGCTCATTATTCAGAAACATTAATCGATTCATCGATATTGTGATATATTGTGTCTGTTTCTTGCTTGTTTTTCACTGAAAGAATTCTCAGGAGAACTCGGAACTGGAACTCAGCATAGCCTTGGACAATGCGCAATAGAACATGCTCATTTGGATACCTACCTGGTATCTACCCATATCTACCCCATGTTTATCCAAAATTGATAGGTTTTTAAGCTGGAACAAAGGGTGCGCCCACTCTTTTATCCAACTAAGACGCGCGGTTTTCTCCCCACGTTTGTCGAAACACCTCCTCAGCGAGAAGTTCTGACAAAGACAACGATGCTGACATTGTACGCATTGTAACAATGGCAGTGGCCTTTAAACCTTAGCAATCCTTAGCATATCTTAGCATGAAATATGAAGGGAATTCATGAAAAGCTTTGAGCATTGCAACTCAATGGGACTCTCTGTAATGAGACAGCTCCAGGGGATGTAAAGCTGCTCCGATTTGGTCCACTTGAGAAGGTGGCGAGAACATGTGGCAGCAAAGGTAAAGAGAAACTCTAACGAAGAGAATAGGAAGAATAGGATCAAGATCAAAATGGACCAAAGCTACACTGCATGTACTGCATGACTGAAGGGTAGTATTCTCAGGTAAAGAGTATCGTAACCACGTCCCTCATTCCTTGAAGTCTTCAACCGACTCAAAAATAATGGATTTGCAGCATTCTTTCCCAGTGTTCATCGCTTTGCCACAACTCCTTCCGCGAGAGGGCTCCAGAACTGCGAAAAGCAATTTTCACTCCACACTGAACGGAGGAGTGTGTCATTAACAGAGATCCACTCGAAAGGTAAACACACTTGGATGCAAAGAATAAGAGATAACGTGGCAGTGAATTACTTGCGTCGGTGTTAGCGGTCTCCAAAATTCTGCATCTCTACATGGAAGAACGACCCAGTAATTGAGTCCACTGTTGCTAGGACAGTTTGGACACGTAAACAAGGCATCTGACTTCGTTTCCACCTGCAACTGCAGCACCTGAGATTACATGCGATGTGCTTTCAACATGTTCAATTGAGAGTTGGTGGATCATGGTGGATCATGGCGGCAGATTCTCGAGGAATATTCGCTTGCGACCACGTGAGCTGATCTCGGGAAACTCAACGACTCAACGAGATGCGTTGAACGCTTTGTACACGTGTCATCACTATTCACCACTCGTCATCACTTGTCAATCCTGCACCATCACCAAGCCGGAGAAACCGACACCATACTGATCAAACTTGAATTAGTGATCGTATTGTCTGTGGCAAGCCACTACGATTTCGATCGCCACAAATATGGTCATGTCATATGACTGTCTCAAATTTACCAGAAGAAGAAGAGGCGACAGCGGCATCCTTTTGCTGTCTTTGTTGATCTTCGTTGATCTTCGTATAGTCGATAAGTCGCGTTCTCGCCTTCAGTCGTGTTCTTCCAAGCGTCGCTGCCAACTTTGATCGCGCTCCAGGGCTCTCTCATCCTGATCAAAGTCAAATTCATCGAACATGCGGCAAAGATGGAAAGAAATGCAGATTTCCATTGCGGAAATTGCCTTGCGGAAATTGCCAGAAAAAACATATTGCGGCGCAGTTGCGCAGTTCAAAAATGATGATTTCTGATGAATTTGCCTCTGATTCCACTCCAAGCTATGGAAACACAGTGTGAACATCGTCGGATCATGTCGGATCCATCAACACCCATGAATCTCATGAGCTCAGACACAAGGCATTTAAGGAATGCGACTGCTATCACATGGTCATATCACTCGATATGACTCGACAATATTCTATGTGTCTGCTTTTCTGTCTTCTCTTGTTCCCCGCACTCTCCCAGTGCCGCGGTGTATGGTACAACCTCCTGTTCATTGTTCAACACATTTTTGTAGTTTGTGAACTGTTGATGAGACCTCGTCATTCCGCCATTCAAAGTCTGGTTGTCATTTGCTAGTGTTTGAATTCTACTTGCGAAATTGTTTGGCAGCAGGAACATATGATTCCAACGCAGTTTTGATGTTTTCTTGCTACAACCTGTTCCTTTCAAGTGTTCCATGCAGTCTGAAGGCGCAACCACCATCAGGTCCCCAGGTGCTGGACAAGCCAACTACCAAACTCGCCACTGTGGGGACGAAGAGAACAGCAATCCAAGAGAGACATGAAAATCATTAAAAAAAATTACCACATGCTCCAGCAATCCACACGTTCCGACCACGAACACTAGTCTGACAATACCCAGTTCGACATTCCTTGTCGACCGCAAACCCGTCACCTCCACTCACCCTACATCCCACTGCAGCAAGCTTGAGGCCAAAGGGAAGGGGATGAAAGCTAGTTGGGCAAGGAGAGATGTGTATGAAAGAAAATGCGGCACGGCCTTTTGAATGGATTTGTTTGAACTGAAATCTGCCGGCCTGCTTGCGTGTCTTGTGGACGTTGCTTGTTCGTAGTTGTACTGTCTGTTTTGTTTTTGTCTTGTCTATACTTTCCCCTTGGCGCGGATTTTTGCCTCGTCTAAGTTGAACCCAACCCCCCCCTCAACTCTGCCCATGCCTCGTTCAACACCGGCTTGGTTTTGCACATTTTGCTATCATTTCAATGGTTGTTTCCGTTTCTTGTTGTGTTTGCCATCGGTTTGCTCCATCACTTCTTATATCCAATGCTTGATCCACTGGTTTTTTTGTTGAGCACCTGTATGGCCTTTTCCAAAGCCGTTCTCAATATGATTTGTTCCAAAACCCTGGTTTACACACATGTTTTGGTTCAAATTTAAACCGGGGTTTGAACAAAAACAATGTTCTTGCGTCCAAGCCATTTTTTGCACAAAGAACTGTTTTACACAAAAACTGTGTTATCCACAAACACCATGTTTTACACAAAAACCATGTTCTTGCTGGGCCCGTGCAAAGACTGTTTGCAGCCTACAAGATAGCTCTTTCCATGGTGGCCGGCGGAACACGCCGAAGGCGGTTAAATAAGCTACCATTCTATGTTGCTGACTTCCTAACAGCAGCGTATCATGATCTTCTAGCCCGCATGCGCCATAATCGTTCCACAACCTTCTCCCTGACATCCCAGCATATCAGCGTCAACATTACGCTCCTAGTGCCCTGCTTGCCAAATACAAAGTGCCCCAACCGAACGCGCTTGGGTTGAGCCACCTTGCAACCATCTGATTGAACCTCTTTGCCTCGGTCTTTCCTTGCTTGTTCCTGTCCGTGAGAAATTATATATCTATATATATATATGTGTGTGTGTCTGTGTGTTAATGATGAATGAACCTACGTATCTCTATCTGCCTAGCTACATATCGATATATCTATCATCTACATGCATAGATACCTGTATGTATGTATACATCTACATATGTATGTATAATATATGTATTTGATGTGTCTATATATGTGTATATATATATAGGCATAAATCTTTGTAAACATACATACGTATATACATATATATATATAAATACACTATACAAATAACCAAGTCTTAGCATCTGGTAACTTTGGTGCACGCATCTTTCGAGCAAGAAATGCTTGGGAAACTTAAAATGCACATCTTCCATTCCTCGCCAAAACTGGGTCATGTTTTTTTGCAGACCTCCATTTACATTACAACATTACATTACATTACATTACGTTACATTACATTACATTGCGTTACATTACATTACATTACATTGCGTTACATACATTACATTACATTGCGTTACATTACATTACATTGCGTTCCACTCCATTCCATTCCATTCCATTACATTACATTACATTGGACTAGAATGGACTAGATGAGGTTACATTGAATAGGTTACATTACATTAGGTTACATTACATGAGACTGGATTAGATTGCCTTAGGTTACATTCCATTACATTAGATTAAATTGCATTGCATGACGTTAGATTAGATTGCATTGCATTACTTACATTACATTGCATTGCGCTGCATTACATTCACAACACTCACAGTGAATATCATGTTGTATATGCGCGTGCGTGGGCATGCGAACGCGTGGTCACAAATGAAACCCAGCGGGATGGACGCAGCGGGGTTTGAGCCCGATGGGGGGGTCAAAGATCGACATGAAAGATCACAGAAGCTGCATCCAGTCTGTCCCCAATTCATTCCTAAAGAAGATCCAACTCCAGCTAGCAAGCTAGCTTTCGTGAAAAGAAAACCCGGTGTTTTGCTTGAAGTTCAAAGAAGTTCTAGGGTTTCACTACCTGCAAAATCCGCAAAATATGCAATGCTGCGATGCGCAACGAAGCGCAATGCGCAATGATGCGCGATCAAAACAGCATCGAGTGATGCGCCTCAGCGAGATTTCCTGGTAGCCTCGCGAGTGCTTCTTTCTTCGCCTCAAGCCTTGGCCGCATGGCCATCTTGGCATTCTATCCATTTTTGAATCAATAGAATCAATATAAAATATGTATATATTTTTGTTCACATATAATGTACATATATATATATATATTAATATGAATCTATCACACATCTTCGCACATTCTGCACCAATTTCCACACTAGTCGAATCCCTTTCGAAGCCGATTGGAATCCTTTTGAGCTCTTGCGAGGTTCAGTTCCTTCCAGGATCTCAGTGCAGAAATGCCAAGGGGCTGCTCTTGATATTCACTGAAATCCGGAGAAACCTGCGCAGAGCCCGTTGCACGGGGTAGACTCAGTAGACTTCGCTCTTTTTTCGCATGGTCTACAATTCAAAGATGTTCAAACTCACTGGTAGTGCACTTGCAGAAAGATCTTTCAGTGCAAAGAAAATGTACACACAATACGACGCAAATCAACACAATACAACACATGCACTTGTTTAGAACATAAATAAGTCCATAGTTTCGCACCAAAAAACTTGTATGTGTGAATAGGGTTGCACACACTTAACTCGGAACCCAATCCCATGATGCTTTCGACAATTCTGTTGCCGCCACATTCCGACCGAAGGATGCCATGGCAGTGCCATTGTGCCACGTCCGTCACGGTCCGTCACGCAATGCTTGCAGTGCCACGAAGTGCCACGTGCCACGCAGTGCCTCATACTTCCTGGCAAAGTATCTCTTTCTCAAGGCAAGGACCTGCCAAGGACTCACGGACGAGCGAAGGGAAAGGAGAAATCTAGAGAACAGAGATCGAGATCTAGAAGAGATCTAGAAGAGATCTAGACTGATCGAATGAAGTGCGGAGTTAAACACAAACGGATTGCAGCACCATAAAAAGATCTGTCAGAAAAATATTTAAAAATATAACAGCTGGGGAAGCAGAAGGACAGCGCTCCGAGACCGGGTAAAAATGGACAGGTTTCAGCGGAATCAAATGTGGTTTCCTTTGTCCCTTAGCTATCCTTAGCTGCCAAAATGCTATCCAAGAGAATGTAAAGAACCAAGAGAGCAGAAGGCTTGAGGGCTGACGACACGCAACGGTCGACGGAGCCTGGAGCATCAGCAAGTCGGCAATCAGAGGCGCCACTGTTAGCAAAGTGCCGGCTGTTGAAGCCTTGAGACTCGAGCTCGAGCGCCCGACTGCTACAGGCCTGGAATACCTGGAATGCTTAGACTATGACTCTTTTGTCAAGTGGCTATCATGGAAACTGAAGAAACCGCAAGAAATAAAATACATCAGCTGAAAGGGTGTGCAAACCTCAAGTGGCACACGGAACTTGTTACAAAGGCGCCTTCATCACAAGTTTGATGACTGAAAGACGATGACCAACTCCAACAGTTCGAATAAAAATACGCACCTCAGCAACTCAGCAACCGTTCCCCATCCCAGAGCTCGCAGATTTCGTGCAGATTTCATACCGCTTTTCATGCCTCTCTATTTTGGCATTCTGGGCAGCGGCTTCGTACTTGTATGAGCAAAGCTAGGGCTGTGTGTGGGTGTGCTTCGTTGTTTTCTGAAAGGGTATCTCAATCTGGTCAAGCGTTTTACTCGATGCGGAGTTTCTTCTTCAATTTGTTTTCAAAATGTTCACTGAATAAAACACAATTGGTTTGAAAATGTTATACAAAATCTTTGGTTTCTTTAAGTTTCTTTGTGCTGTTCGATCTCTATCTTGACCATCACTGGTACCCCACGGCGACAGAGTTGGGAGCGGCTTTACCACCAGGTTGCATCCATATTCCTCCATAAAAGGCGTAAAAGCCATTGGTTACTCTTGGTGACTCGAATCACAAATCATTTGTGATTTCATTGATCTCATCATTTGTGATCTCATCGTTGATCTGATTTCACATGTCTTATCATCCATTTTGCCGGTACTTTTTGGGTAGCGCTTCTACGTTTTATGATCTTTTCTGCACCTTTGAGTTCAGCACTCCATTCACCTTCTTCAAATAACGTTCATCATCCTCAGCAGGGACTGGAATACAGAAATATACAGAATATAATTAAAAAGAGACAACAAATGTAAACCCAACAGCCACTTCGGGTAGAGCATGGTAGAAAATGGTAGAGCGACAGACCGTTGTGCTGTCTAAATACTTTTCGGATAACAATCCACTATGAATAAATGATCTGTTAAGACAAAAACATAGAGAAAGAAATGTACTCCGCAAGTTGCAGTACATTGTCACAATTTCGGTTTCACGGATTTGCTTAGTAACTTGATGTAACTTGCATCACAAGAACTGTAGTTGTTTGTATTGTTTGCACATGTATCAACTGTCTTTCCGGCGAGTTGCAAAAATCTTCAATCTTGCATCAGTTCTTGATCCAGCTAAATGTACTCGTATCAATTCTCATACTATGTCTATCTAAGAATCTATATCGTTAGAAAAAACATCGATCGATCACTCTGTAAACGTAAATTAAAATGAACAGAAAAGACTTGCATTATGAAACATTATCAATTATGAAACATTTATCAATGCAAAATTCATGCGACTCTGCAGACTCGGAGCGGCTGACGCGCCAAACATCGGTGTCATCTTCCACTTCGTCACTTCGTCACTTCGGCTCCGCACATTCTCTCCGCACAAAGTGAGATACTTTTCTGATCTTTTCTGCATAGATAATGATAGAAACAGCAGATGCGTTTAGAAAAGAAGAGTCTGACTGAAGGGAACTTTAAAAAAATACAGTATATGCCGAGAACAGCCAAAGGGAATGATGGAACACCCACAGGGAACACCCAAAGAGAACGCCCGACTGGTCACATGTTTCGGTCATCCGTTCAGTTGGGGCAGAATCGCTTCACTCGGGACCCATAGAGTTTGATGTTTGATGCCACAACGAAATCATCTCAGACAGCTGAGAGTGTACTGTGTTGTGTGTGTTTATGTTTGTGCCGCTTGCAATACACAGAGATACCTGTGGCACTGACAGATGATTACGTGCAGCTAACAACAGCAACAGAAACAGCAACAACGACGACGACGTACGACGAACGACAACAAGAACGACAGCAGCAGTCGAGATACCAAAACCGTCGAGCAGTGGAAGAGACTTGCAACTCGATTCTCGCGATTCTCTTCTCATTTTTTCTTGACGTGAATGAATGAGTACAAAGCTCGGAAAAAGAAAAATAAACTTAAAACAATCAAACTCGTTAGTCAGAACTTGCAAAAACTTGAAGCAAGTTTCTCAACTTGGACGGTGCTTGGGTAACAATAGCTTGATGGCGGAAGCGGATGAAAAGTGGCCAGGTGCAAGGAAAGAGATTGGAATCAGATTGGCATAGCTTGTTCGACACTTTTTCGTATCAAATCACTTGATCACTTATCTTCCAGCTGAGGCGAGGAGATCATTTCATCTCAAAATGCAAAGAGAAAACTAAAATGAAATGAGTTTTGTCTGCCTCTTGGTGCTGCTTTTCATATTCCAATCCTTCCAATGTTTTGCTCAAGTAAATCAACGTCAGACAAAGCAAGATACCGAAAGAAATCACTAGTCAGGATTTCAGCGGCAACCCATGCATGATCCTCACATTTCCTATTGAGGGCAGGACTGAAATGTACTCTGCATCGTCAAAGAAGTAGCCAAACCTCAGCGCGCAAGAGCTGGCCCACAGGAGCAGAAAGAACGCAATTCTAGTGTCCACACCCACATAGAGATGTTCAGATAGTACCAGATAGTATCAGATAGCATCAGATAGTATCAGATAGTATCAGATATTCATGCTATGGCTGCTATGGTGTCTCAAGCATCCAAGATAATATGGGACGGCATGGGGCTGGGGTTCTCACTGTGCTTCATCAAACAAAGTGTCCAAACGACGCACCTTGACCTGTGCCAGATACATCGCCAACAAAGCTGCGAAGGCAAGAATAACCGGGCAAGGAAGAAAGCTAAATAGGGCAGGATGCCTTTAGCAAGATGCAGCAAGATGCAGCAAGTTTCTGCAAGATCAGCCTAGAAACCCCTCATTCCCTAGTCAGGCTAGGTTCGTGTCACGGGGCACAACTTCTCCCACAAGCATACATAAGACTTTGAATGATTGTTCATCCTGCTCCGACACGTTGCAAGTAAATCGAATAAGTCGAATAAGTGCGATCAAGAGGCTTCAGGCTTGCATTTGTCATTGTTTATGTGGCAGTTCCACAAGAACTGCACCTGCTCCCAAGAGAGTGATTGCATTTGTACTGGCTCACCTTCTAAACTAAACTCTTTTACTGCACGTGCCTCCTCTGTAAGGAAGCTGGGGGCAACAGGATTCGGGAGCATTTGTTGTTCGTTGGCTTTAAGACGATGCACGAATGACAACTGAAAATTGTGAAATTCCTATGACTTCAGATTCTTCAGATTTCGGATGAATTCAGATGCTAAATCCACCCACCTCGATGGCAGCTCCCAACTTGGAAATCTCCTAGGAACGCAAAGGGATAGCGAGCCATGGGAAGCCGTGGGGGTTCAAAAAGGCTATAGCCTGACGTCAACACAGGCTAACATAGGCTATATGTATCTATATGTGATATTATGATATAAAATTATTATGTGATTGTATACTTACGGGTACTTGTGACGTCAAGGCAACGGCTCCGATGGACACAGCCATCTCCAAAATGATCCAACAAAAGAACTGCAACGAGCAAAAGAAATGAGCACTTGAGCAGATTTGAGCACTTGAGATTCTTAAGATGTTGATAATGATAGGATGTCACGGGGTCCAAGGTCTGTTTCTTTTTGCTTCAGAATCCACGTTTTAAGTTGAACCAAATTCAGTCAGAACTCATCAAAACACCCAATCCATTGTGAAAATCACATAAAACTACACCAGGGTACGATTAATAAAGACGCGAAGCAAGAAATAGCAACACAAGGCAATGGTCCTCTCTGGTATGTCTCACTCACTTCAAACATGTTCAACCGATGCTGACGCGGCTGCTTACCCAGCCACTTCAGTCCTCAAACCGCACAGGCGTTGGCTCACAGAGCAGGAGCAAGTCTCGAACAGTGAAGAGATTGTACCCAGGTTCTGGATACCTCACGATGTGGCATCATGGGTGGAAAAGCTGTTTCCAACAGGCAATAAGTTTTTCAAGAAACTTTTGATGAGCAGTTCTTACAAGAACATAATTGGGATGTGAGGACACAAAGTGCAACGAAGTCTGAAACGCGCGGCTCAAATGCAAAAAACACTGATGTCTGTGAACTTTGGTTCCGCTTCAACCAAGCCCGGCGAAGGATTTCGATAGATGTGCACAAATACTGGAATTCGCTCCACATCTTCTGTGGACAGTTTGCTTGGTTCTGGCTCAAGAAATCGTAAAGAATCTTAAGCAACTGGAAATTGCGGGGATCACTTCCTTCCTTCCTTTTCTTTCCATTTCCATTTCCATTTCCTTCCCCAGCTTGTTTCAGATCTTTTCGCCAAGCTGCGCATGGTCTGTCTCAGTGGACCAAATCTTCGCAGGAGCCATGCCTACAAACCTGCGAAGAGATGCTGCACCAAACAGCACTCAGCATGACCACTTGTGAGCTGGCAGCCACTGGCTGATATTAACATGGCATTTGGATATGTATCTGGCTGGTTTGTTTCTGATAGAGGAGACCGAAAGGAAAACATGGCAACCCATTGATGCAGAAGTATAATGGCACAGCTATGACGGCTGTGACCAAACCTCAGCGACGGAAGTCGCAAGAATGTAATAAGATTGCAGTATTGGAGTAGAGCCAGGTTGAAATCCAAGCCAATTCCGAATTTCCATGGAATAACTCGGAATAACTCTTATAGCTCTTGATTCTTCCTTGTCTCGGAATTTACCCCGGTCAGCATCTACACATTCCAATTTCTCTGAACAGTCAAAAATATAGATCCATAGCAATTTCGCATATCTTCTCAGGTTTTTGCCTTCAACTCACAGCCGCTCGGCGCCAAGCAACTGGATCGAGCTCTTCACCCAAATGGCCAGGTCTGCCACAGCATCCAATTCGTAGGTCTCATCTGCATCCTGAACACGGTAGAGCACAGGGACCACACAGATGGGTCAAAGTGCATCAATGATGGATCTGACGTAGAGGATAGCCCTTGGATGTTAACATGTCTTACGCCAAAGCAGGTGTTTTTTTACGCCAAAGCAGGTTTCCTTTTGTGCTTCTGCTCCTCGGCGTTTCAGCGGAAACAGCTTCTGGATTTGTGATGCAAAAGGAGTTTGCCTTCAATTGGTTGGTGTCTTTGACCAGGCCTGAAGTTATATCAGGACATCACACGAGCGCCAGACGGTGTCGGATTCCGTTCACTCTAAGTCCGAATCCTTCACCGAACAGAAAGACAGCTCAGCGCCTACGCTTTCCAGGTGCACAGTCAAACAAGGGAATCCAACGAAGCTGATATTATGATATCAATGATGTGCTGCTTTTGAAGAGCGAAAACATCACCCTGGAAAATAGTCAATTGTTTATCACGTTTAAAATCTTAGTTTTTTTGAACAAGTTTGTTCATAGAGTCAAATTGAGCCATAAAACATATGAAAACATGTAAAAATCTGCTAAGAATTTGCTCAGATCTGAATTTGGCTCGCTGGAGACTGGCAAGACCCTGGAAAGCGGATTCCCTGTCCATGGGACCCGGTTTCTGGCCCCTGCCTGACCTATGTGATCTCATGCTCTTCATTTTCTGCCAGGGCATATTTGCCAAGCCATGTGACAAGCCATGTGAAACGGGTTCACACTTGACAAATAGTAGGCTAAAATCCAGCCTTTAGGAAGGCTGGAGCTTGTTTTTTGATATGTTTAGTGCTTTTTATGTCGTGTTTCTGCTTCTAAAACGGAATGCGATTTTGTGATGGGCAGACTGGCAAACACAGTCGTTTGCACTGCAACAAGCTGTAACGAGAGAGAAAACATAAGGTTGCGAAGCCTGTGATTCTGTGCTTCATGGCTGTGACAGGTGTGTCACGAAACTTTGAAAATCGGTGCGAAAAAGGCTTGGCAAAAATGTTTTTTGTCTGAGATGATCATCTGCTTTCAACATCATAATTTTCTTCCCAGTCTGCGATGCTTCACATGACTGTTTTCCCAGAACCCTTGTCCCGGTGGGGAAACAAACTTAAAAACAAAAACAAACCATGTAAGGTGACAAAACTAAATTGGCAGGCAGCGTATCAATGAAGATTACAAGGTGATTTGGACAAATGCCCCAATGTATTAATTTGCTCTCTGGGGCCTGACAGGTTTGGAACTGGGACAACTGGTCTGTTTGGCACTGATTGATATCTCAGCATCTGGAATTAAAATGACTAAAATCAACTAAATATAACTAAATACAGATACAGTACAAATGGTCTGTTTCCCTCTCGTGTACACTGCTGGTGCAATTGTCTAAACTGCATCTTCATCCCCAGCAATTGGTTGCTTCAATTCGCTCTTGTGTGAGCATGCGTCAGCCTTTGAGGTCAGAAAATTGCTAAGCATACCACTAAGAGCACCGCGAGGACTCGTGCTATCTGCAATTTCAGGGGGCCTGCGAAACTGAAGGTAATCTGCCTCAGCAACGATAACAGGTGACACAGCAGCGCTTCGCACACCCTGTTGCCTCTCTCCCTCTCCCTATGGCGCCTGCCACCATGGCGACAATAAAAAGCACCACGAAATGGACATTGACAACAATGATAGCATATGATTGCTGACAGCCAACACTATTCTTGGTGCCTTGCACATCCTGCCACAGTACTTCTGGCTTAAATTCCATCAATTTTACCAGATTTCCGCTTCGTGCCGCACATAAACCATATAAGTTTATCGTAGTGACTGCAACTCCAGAATTCTTTACATTTCCTTACCCTCACCGCAGTTTTTCCCGGCCCATGTGACGAGATCCCGGCTGATCCTGCACGCCCGGAAGCTGTGGAGAAGGTCTCTCAACACCAGCTGAACCTCGGCCGCTTGTGCCGGTGCTTGGCCTCGGCCTCGCCGGCCCAGATCTTTTGAAACATCTCCTTCCCTCCATCTTTCCCTCCATCTTTCCCTCCCCCCGTGGCCCGTGCAGCACTTGTGTCCACTGCAGTGGAAACATCCTGAAAATTGTTTGGACCATCTTGGACCCTGACTGTAGGCATCTTTCCACGTGGCATTCCACACCTCCTGGACCCTCTGAATAAACTCCTGAGCTTTAGGCGGGGGATTTTCAAAGTCCACATGACATGCACCCAACACTCCAAAGCTTCACACCTAGGTGCAAAGAACTGAAAAAAAAAAGGCAAGGCAACACGTAGCCATGCGAAGAATACTCACAACAGCACACGCATTAAACCGCTAGTGCGACACTCAGCTCTCGTTAGTATAGATTCAATTTGATTCAATGAAGTACTTGAAACACCTGAGGCACTTGAAACACTTGAAACAGTTGAAGCACTTGAAGCACTTGCTCTGGTGACCATGTCTGAGCTCTGGGCATCAGGGTTTTCCTGCTGAGAAGGGTAGACTGGTGCTGAAACTGAAGACACCTTAGGCACTGCCGAGATCCAGCAGAGTGCCCCAGAAACGCGCCCAACAAACACGATATAAACGGGTGCCAGTAGAGCCCATGCAAGCGGAGTGACAGAAGTTTCGAAGGGGGGGAAGCTTTCAAAGAAAATGGAAAGCCTATAGGAACGCAGCCTGACCGACTGGTTGTCGCGGCCGTTCACTGTCTCTTGGGGCTCTTTCTCTTTGACACTTCTTTCTCCCGGCATCCTTTTCTGACGATGCCACTTTCTCTTGATCTGGTTTGCGCTTGTCATCTCTGAATCTTGACAGTTCCTCCTGTTGACATCTCTGGGGTCCGAGACCTGCCACACACTCTTCTCTCCTGACAATGTTGTTCTGATGCCATCGCTGGTTCTTGACACCGATGTCTTTTCAGCCGCTTTGCGTTGACGTCTCTTTCTCTTGGCATCCCTATCTTTTGGCATCTCTTTTTCTTGAGACTTGAGACCTTCTTCTCTTGAGATTCTCTTCTCTCGAAATCACATTCTCTTGACTAGGTTTTCTCATGACACCATGTTTCTCGCACCCTTTATTTTCACAACGTTTTTCTTTGAGGCATCTTTCTGTTAAAATTGTTTTCCCTTGAGGCCTTCTGTCTTGACTGCTTTGTCTTGAAGCGGCGTTACATTTTCATGGTTTTCTTTTTCATTGTTTTCCTCCTGGCATCCCTTTTCTCTTGGCTTTCCCGGTACTGCTTTGCACTACACAGTTTGCACAAAGACTTGCACAACGTACTTCCGAATACTACTTTGTACTACAGACTTGCGCGAAGTACTTCCCAGTGCTACTCGGTTGTACAAAGTTTGCGCAAAGTACTTCAAAGTACCACTTTGTACTACAAAGTTTGCACAAAGTACTCCCCAGTGCCACTCCGCACTGCAAGACCCAGTACTACTCGTATTACAAAGTTTGCACAAAGTACTTCACAGTGCTACTTTGTCCTTTTAGTACTTTCCAGTATTGCTTTGTTGAAGGATGTATAGAAATCAAACCTCCGACAATATGGACAGATTGAAAAGCAGAGGTGGAAAGAGTCAGAGAAGAGAAAGTGAGACGGAAGAAGATCAGAGAAGAGAAAGAATCGGAAGAAAGAAGATGCAGGTGCGCGAAAAGGTAGAAAAGTCGCGCAACACGTGTTTTTCCAATGTGTTGTGGCTCCGGAGGGTGGAAAAGTAGGCTCGCTACACCCCGGTCACTGCCTCGCAAATCACAATAGGATTGCGTCAACGTCAACCAAGACAGCAAACACGAACATGAAGCAGCCATTACAGTGCGATCTGCACCCCTGAATTCAACTTCACAATGTGGGACGCGGCCGGGCGCGAGTTGCACCCGTCGCACAAACAAGGTTTCCCACATGGCTGCGGGGACGCACCTTGTGCAGAAATCAATGAAAAACAGAGAGTTTCGTGCGATTCTTAACCTTCAAACATCAGCTTGACGAAGCAATTCGAATGCGAACTGCCATCACTGCCTTGCAAACAACAATACAATCGCGTGGTGTGGTGATGCGGTGATGCAGTGATGTGATGTGGTGGTGTGGTGATGTGAGAATGCGGTGATGCGGTGATGCTGTGATGTGGTGACTTGGTGATGTGGTGATGTGAGGTGTGGTAATGTGGTAATGTGGTGATGTGGTGATGCGGTGATGTGAGAATGTGGTGATGTGGTGATGTGAGGATGCGGTGATGTTGTGATAGTGGTGATAGTGGTGATAGTGGTGATAGCAGTGATAATGTTGATAGTGGTGATAGTGGTGATTACTCCCCTTCACTTTTTGAAAATCCATAAAACGAAGTTTAGACTTCTGAACTTGCTTTGACAAACAAGAGCAATGTCCAGTTCTCAAGAGATAGATTCATGATGATTCATGAGACATACTGCACATGTCTTCAATTGTTACAAGAAGGTATCGGGCAGGAAAAGAAAAAATGTTGAAGTGGGCCCAAGATGGGTAAAGGAAAGAACTGCCTGAATGTGAAACGTTAAGCACTTGACAATCTTGACATGCCTTTCATGTCCAATGTTTCACTATGTTTCACCACTCGGCTTGACTCGGAGCTTCTGACAGCTCCATAGCTTCACAAGGCCACCAGACACATTTCGTTCCACAGCCAACGACGCAGACTTTCTCTGCCATGACGAACTCTTTGTTCGTGGTGATGACCTTAATCACTCTACAATTCACTTTACAATTACAATCGCAAACGAAGAGAAGAAGAGAAAGATGAGAAAGCAAGGGAAAAACAAAAGGAAGAAACGAGGAAACTGTTGGGAGATCGCTGGCCAAGCCCAGTTGTGCTCGCGCTCAGGTTGGCCCTCTCAGGTCAGAAGAGTCAGAAGAGTTCAACTTCTATCTGACAGGTTACGGCCTCGCATTAAATTGGTCTCTGCCGCGTGCTCAACAAATGATGGATTTGAGATGATTGGAGGTTTGCGAATCCTGGGGGGATGTCCATGCGTGACCCAGGGCTGGCATCCTCTACCTGACAAGTAAAACAACAAAACATGGAGAGCAGCCAGTGCCTGCGCGGAATGACCTTTTTCAAATCGCAAACAGGCACCGGGGACTGCTTGCACTTGGTAGCCGAAGAAATGGCTCTTCACAGGTTCAGGGCTCTAAGAGCATGAAGTTCCTAGAAAGCTATTCGGCCACAAAGCGTTTGATTTATGTTCCTATTGCACATGCCAAATTCAGGATTTCTTGCTTCAGACAGAAACTCGAAAATAGCATCGGAGTAAACGCTCTTCAAACCCGATGTAGAACTGCTCTTTGGCAGTTTTGGTGCAAAATACTTCCGGAAAGGGATTTAAGGTTGCACGAAGCTGTGCATGAAACAAAAAACGTAGAGCAAGCTGAGTCTTTTGGATTTGCACTGGCTCAAATATGGTTAACTCTTCAAGAGCGCTGAGCACAACCCGTGCCCCAACCTCTTAGAAGTTGAGTCTCCGTTTGGCAAATGAAAACGATACAAATATATGCAAGCATAAGTGCATCATCTCCACATCACTCTGAGAGACACCCGCCCTCAAAGGTGAGTGCTGCAGCGTCTGGGTCGGTGTCCGAACAAAACTCAGAGGGTTCAATTAGGCAACCTCAGGAAACCCATACATACCGAACATACATGTTTGAAATGGTGCCGCAATTGCTGAAAGTTGGTTGTAAGTAGTTGGACCACGACCCTTATTTGGCCGTGTTGTTTTTATGTGTTTTTTGACATTTTTCATGCCGCGTTACTTGTGTTTTGACATGACCTTCACCTTCATGCTACATCGTTTATGTAGTCATAGGCACACGCACTTGCCATTTTTCTACATTTTTGTATATTTCTGTGGTTGACGGGGGTTGGGGGAGGTTGGGGGGGGGTGAAAAGGGGCACTAGCGTCTAGTATAGATCAGCTAGAGCATCTTCCCAAGACAGCTTCACACCCTTTTACTCACGGCGTATTGCCAGTCGGCGCGGTGTCCACAGGGTTACTCTATACCTCTCTCTTGAGCCTTGAAGGGCGCATATAAATGTGCTCAATTCTCATGCAGTACCCACGTAGGATTCAAGTCAAAACAAAAACACAGGCACAAATTCAAAGGCAATGAGTAGAGCACTACGCCGTGTCGTGCTCAATCGAGATTTAAGAGTTTTATCCTGTTCTCTACTACACAATGGCAAATCGGCAAAATATGAGCGGAAGTCACGCAGTGGTGTCTTTCCAAAAGTAGTGAATGCAAGCGGACTGAAAAATCAAACAGTGTCCTAAGGACACGTCGAGCTGAAAACAGCGGATTCGCCTCTCGACAATGGTGCAAAACGCACGGTCGCTCAAAGCAAAATGCTCTTACCGGTCTTCAAAAATTCGGATTCGCAAGATTCAGAAATTGAGGTCAGATGGAAAACAGTGGACCGAATAACAAAAATCAACGGATACAGCGGATCTCCAAAGTCGCTCATTCAAGCGGACGATGGACCGAATTCGGAGTGGGTAAAATGTTGATTCGCTCCATTCGGAGCTGTTCTGCTCGGCCGAAAGATTATGGAGACAAAATGCGAATCTCTATCTACAGGAGTATCTATCTATATTGGAAGGAAGTTTAGAAGTCAAACTTCCGACAATATGGACAGATGAAAAGCAGAGCAGGGAAGAGGCAGAGAGAAGAGAAAGATTAGAAGAAAGAAGAGTAGAAGAGAAAGAGTAAGAAGACAGA
>Ga0126342_10008204_pt1 | contig 18695 bp, 24 predicted proteins | sample Cyp1metagenome_FD_92528 | JGI IMG/M metagenome (GOLD analysis project Ga0126342, IMG submission 92528) | Coral microbial communities from Lord Howe Island, Old Settlement Bay, Australia - Cyphastrea 1 metagenome | ecosystem: Host-associated > Invertebrates > Cnidaria > Coral ...
AATTTTTTAAACATGCGGAGTGGGCCCTACCATTTAAACATACGTACAGAACTGGTATTTCATACTACCTCCGAGCCTGACTGCCCTGGCCCGGCCACCACATATTTAAATGTGATTACCGTACGTAATATGATGGTTAATGATGGTTAATAAATACATGTTAATACTACCAGGGGAACCCAAAACCGCTAAAAAGGCAGGTACATCGGAAAAAGACGGGGTTTTATCCAAAAACCCGGGTTTTTGAATTTCCCAATTTTCCATTAGCGCACTTTCCCATAAAGTCTTGCCTTTGATGCTCAAAAATCAACAATGTAGTTATCAGCATGCTGCCAGTGGTCTTGTGTCGTGCCGGGCTAGAGACGTTGTTGGGAAACTGTTCCTACATTTCTCAAATGCATGCCCTACAACTTTCCTTCGACGAAAATGCTCCGACAAACAATGTCAATTTTTGCATACCAGGAGCATACACAACAACTTGAATTGTGTATTTGCAAATAAATATTTCCCGATGAGCAAGCGACCCGTTTTCTCATGACATTTGTCCGTGCAAAGACCATAAGTGGGCCTAAAACCCTATTATGGCAGCCTACGGGCCAGACCCCAAAAACCCATAATTTTTTTACGGGTTCCCACGGGTTAATTACGGGTTTTTTACGGGTTAATTACGGGTTTTTGAAATCCGGGGTTTTATTCAAAATTCGAAAATACGGGTTTAGTACGGGGTAAATACGGGATAAGTACGGGAAAATGTTGGGGTCCCCATGTTTTCACCATCCCAGGGGCATAGAAATTAACAAGTTTTGAACAAATCGCACACTGGATGTCAAAATTGTCATCTCCCAGCTTCGAAACAAAAAGGGTTGAATAGCAATAATCGACTGCATTTTCCCACTCGAAGATCCAAAGTTCGAATCCACATTGGTTTTCAAGTTCTAATAGCAGCCGCTTTCTACGCAAACCTGAGGCCTGACCCTGCCCTTTTATTGATATTAGCTGGCATGAGTTGGTTACTTGTTGGTCTTGATCTTTGATTTTCACTTCATTTCATCGTCAGTGGCTGTGTCTGCAAACTAAGCAAATCAAAATATATGACCTCACACGCTTCGCAAGGCAAGTACACACACACACAAAATGAAGGTTTATTGGAAAAAAGACGGGTTTTTGCAGGGGAACCGTTGTTTTGATAAAAAGTACGTAAAAGCCGGTACTTTCAAAATGGACCGACCTTTTCAGAGGTTTTGGGAGCTCTAGGTAGTTCTTACTAATAATCAATGGCATCTGGGTAAGTTATGATGTCACTAACTTGAAATGTTGGGTTATGTTCAATTACTTTGGGATAGTTACGCCTTACTAATCATCCTTCCCGTGCGGTCGCAGTGAGGTCATTATTGCCCAGATACTTGGCAGTGTCTTTATTTAGACTTTAGACAAGGCCTGATGCCACTGATACTTGGAGCATCTTGGAGCAAAACCTCCCATTGAAAACTAGTGTTGAAGTTTTTGTTGCTGGCAATGCGGTGGTTCTGCTTTTCTGCGCGGGCCATCTTCAATGTCCCGGCAAGTGTCTGCAGGTGACACATTGGTCCCTTCTCTTTTGGTGTTCGCATATGCGGCTGCCACCACAACCCGTGCAAGTGCGGAGTTCCCGCATGTGAGGGCAGAAATGCAAGTTATCAAATCGATCACCCCAAAGGGGGGCACATCCGAGGCGGGAATCCAAGGACTGAATTTGCTCAGCTTCTTTCTGCAAGCATGGTGTCCTTTGTGAGGAACCAAAACACTGATCTGTTTCGTGCCCGGGTGACCCTCCAAGACCCCACCGCTTTCTTGGCGCTTGGCAACTGACATCTTTTTGTCGTGCTCCACCTGCACACCATCCCCATCCGACCTGCAAATCAGCGAGCGAAGCTGGATAAAGGCCAGGGGGCTTTCAACACATCTCTGTGTCTTGTCGTCCTCTAGGTCAATGTTTTGCAGAGCGGTGATCCCGCACTACCGGTGATCCCGCACTACCGGCCGATGCAGCCAGGCAGCCAGGCGACGAACCAAGCGGCACAGCCCATCACCATCCAGGCCATCGCCGTCCTCCTCCAGTAATCGTTGCAGTTCCACTTCAATTTGGTCCATCCATTCCAGTCGCTCCTCCGGAGTGGCGTTGCGGAAGCGCCCAATCTCCCGCTGCAGCCGCTTGGCGCCCATGGATTGCAGCAAGGCAATCGCTTGCGACGTGGCCGGCCGTGCAAAGGATCTGCTGCGAGGATGTCCACCGCAGCCCCATCAACGATGGAGAGGGTCACTTCTTGGCCAATTTTCAGGAACGGCCCGGTGCGGAACTGGAGCCTGGCCAATCTCCCATTCTCTAACTGATATGCCACCACCCCACCTCCATGATAGTGGAGCTGGCAAACATGTCCCAACATGGCAAGTCTACTTCGGAGACAACAGCTTGATCCAAAAAAGCATCATCGACTAACGTTGTAGCAAACCCGCAAAATCAAGGAAACCAAAACAAGTGAAAACAAAGGAAAGGAAATAATTGGAATTCATCTCCTCCTCAACCTAAGGTTGCTTGAGTTGCTGGCGCAACAATGAGATTCTGCAGCAGAGGTTACTGTACCTAAGCCTTTGCAGCTTGCACTGCGGTTTTTACTGTAAGGTCGAGCAACTCTTGGACCCCTTGGTGGGCAAGTTTCAATCCCCACAAATTGGATAGCTCCAACTGTGAGTGGCTTAGCCACCGCAAATGTCGAGTGGCCACCCCCCAATCAATAAAATGTATTAAAATGTGACAAAATGATGGTAGTCCATTGGTAACGATGGATGCCGCACTGTTTTGGCCATCCCCAACCACGGTGTATCCCCGTGAACGAAAAACGAAAAGCCCAAGACATAGCGGGCATCCCAATCCTGACCTCAACTGACCAATAAACAACCCCCCAGGACCCCCAGGCCCCCAGGACCCCCAGGCCCCCAGGCCCCCGGTTCCTGGAACATCGCCTTCCGATGGATCAGCAGAAAGACCATGGACCGCCGCTCCGGTCCCCCGCCCTCCGTGGACGGTAGGCCCAACACGTCGCCCACGCGGCAGACCACGTCCGCGCCCGAGGCGAAGAGCGCCACGAAGTCCCAGGGCTGACGACCCTGGACCTCCAGGACGCTGTTGACCTGAGATAGGAACGAAACCAGTGGGGAGTCAGCCAATGGTCAACCCTCTGGAAATAAAAGTTTTAATCGCTGATTGCAACAGATTTTGATAAGGATTTGAATGTGAGATCATATGTGAGGTAAGAGTAAGGATCCATCAGCAAATGGATGCATAAGTATGACCCAGTGGGTGCAGCTTCCCAACCACTTGCGATATCTTGCGATCCTGGGATGAACAAACAAAACCACGTACGCTTGGCAGAGCTGGTGGGAAGAGATACCTGGATCTGACCCTTTTCTTAACATAGATTTACAATGATTTATATACCCAAACAAAGAGAGGGAGAGAGAGAGATGAGGATTTGGAAATATCACTTCACAATAACATCGTCATATGAGAAAAATATCCTTGATACTTCAATTCGGGATGTGGAATATCCCTATAGGGTGGGATTATGAATCGTCATCATTTCGCCACCCGAGCCACGCACATGTCAAAATCGGCCACTGGAAAGTCAAAGTTAGGGGGGCTGAAGACCACCACGCTGCCGTCCTACCAAGGTTGCCACGGGCTTGGTCGAATGAAAACTCTTAAAGTTCGAAAAGAAAACATGGTTTTTATTCAGAAAAATGCACAGTTTTCTCAGCTTTCTCGACACGGTTCTTGAACCGAGTCCCTAACGTCACTGAATGTTCTGATTTTTGGTGAACTTCATTGGGATGTTCGCCTACCCCGTTTTATGGCTATTAGATGCCATGGGCCATTAGTTAATTAGCTCTTGACTGGTCAAATGGCTTCAACTGGTGGGGTGGCGTCAAGATCTGGGGCCGATGGAGTATCAGCTGTGTGGCTCATCGATTGGTTGGTATCTGTCAACATACACTCGGTCAAACCATCTTTACATGAGAAAGGGCCTGCCAGCTTTTGATACAGTAACATCGAGGATGTTACGTCTCATCAAGAAGTCGATTCAACCATAGGCTTTCTCCAAAGCCATTCTGCATCTTCTGAGATGTTTGGAAGGTTCCGAACATCTACAGTATTTCCGAAAACATCACCTGTTGGCGCGAGCTCAATTGCTACTATTGGTCCTTCAACCACTATTCAACACATGTCTATATACTGAGATCTATTAACATCTAGTCAATATGAACATTCATGAATTGCATTGAATTACTATAACATCTATATATTATATATCATTCAAGCACCATTAACATCTATTAACCACTTCAGGTGATAGTGCCACCGGGAAATCTGGTCGCCACTTTTTTCCGCTCGCTCGCCCCCGGTGTTTTTGTTCGGCGCTCGGCGCTCAGCCGTTGATCCCGAAACGCAGCCGGCAGCGCATGAGCCGCGGCCACTGCTCCTCCGGCCAATTGGCCACGATGTCACCTGTTTTTGGCCCATGCCTTTTGCCCGGTTTTTTTGGCCCACCATCAGGGTGTTTTTTTTGGAATTTCTAGAAGAACATCATCTCCAAAGATGTTGGCAAAATGAAAGTTGAAGAAATATGGAGGGGAAAAAAAAACATTGAAACCGCCATGCTGTTTTGAAAATGCCACCGCAACGGCCGAAGAAAGACAAGCCCACAGACACCTCTCTGGCTGATTTTGATCATCTCAACCAGCAAACCCCCGATGTGACACTGATAGAAATGCGTCACACTTAGCCTTTGTTAAAGTAACATAGCTATGGAAATCATCATGTTTAATGGGTAAAACAATACTCAAAAAGTTCTATTGATCATCTATGCCATAGCTATGTTAGTTTACTGCTAAAAATGACATCCAGCGGCCTGAAACCTCATGGATCTCCCCATCAATCTCCACAAACCGCGCGTCGCTGCGTGGTGGGGCCGGCAGCGTCATCGCTGCGATCGCGGCAGCAGTGATGGTGTCCCCGCTGTCCGCGTGCTCGCTGGGGAAAATGGGATCATAGACCTCTGGCGGCTGAACCGAAAACAGGGAAGAAACGACTAAAGGTTGAGATAAAAACACCTTGAAAATTAAAAGCTCGTGACATTAGCACATTAAGTCTAAGTAATATTCATTGGAGGTTCCTCACATACAGCTCAAGGAACATCCCTCGTATAATTCATATGGCACAGTACCTCAATTTTAAGGTACCTACTGCAGCCGTGGGCCATTGGGGGTTTGAAATTCATGGCTGGCAAACGAAAGGCATCATTCCCAAAACTGGCCATTCATCCCATCCAACGCAGCCTGCGATTGCTTTCCGGTTCGAGCCGGCAACTCCCAGTCAGCAGCCTTTGAACCCTCTGGGGCTTCAAAGTAGCCACCCTTTGCGGCCCTTGGTGAGAAACAGCGGTGGAAAAATGTGGCACCAGAGTGGTGCAAAAAGTTCGGAGGGGTTGCAAAAATGCCAGGAAAGTGATAGCAATGCTGTTTCACGCCTGGCTGTTTGGTGATTAAGCCACAACCACACCCCAAGATGCGAGTCTCTTGGGGGATATCTTACAAAGGTTCAGAAAGTTGATTAAGTGGCGTTTCACCCCCATAAAAGGAGCATACCTTCTGGTAATCAAACATGGCAATTGGAAATCCCTTATCAATAGAGTTTTATAGCTGGAAAAATCACCCAAAAAATTCGATGCCGGATTTTCACGCCATGTTTGATGGTCCGGAAGGGTACCAGCTGGTCCAGAGCTTCAAAATCTCCTTCAGCGGGACAGCGAACTTGTACCCCGCTGGCGCGTATCTCATTTCGGTCTCCGAGACGGTCGATGCTTCTGGGGCCAGCGTTTCCTTGCCACATCCAGGGGCTCCCAGGAAATCCATTGGAAATCCGTTGGAAATCCATTCGAAATCCATGGGAAATCCGGGTAATCCATGGCAAATCTCCATTTGTTGAGTATTCATAGCCACTTTCTGCGAGAAATGTTGAAATGCCCAAGTAAAAACGAGACACGCGGATTAACCAATGGTAAAATCTTCCTATGAAAACGTGGGACACAAATCCATGAGGCATCTACTGGTTACATCTGGTCGTGTGATGTGGTTGGGAATCTCTTAGTAGCTCCTTGACTCCCAGGGCAAATAGCCATAGATGCTCATGGCTCCAAATCGCTTCCTCCTCACCACTGGGTAGATGAATTGGCTTTTAAACCCCATTAATAAATTTAGTACCCACCATAACTATCCGCAACTATACTTATATCGCGCTATATCTAGAATAAACATCGATAAACCATAGAATTCACCTAGTGAATTAAGCCAACTTAGCATAATTTAGCTATCTAAAGCCATGTCTAACTCACAGATGTTCAGACACTTAGCACGTCACCAGGTCTCACAGTGCAGGTGCTCCCGCTCGATGCTCCACTTCCCCAGGTGCTGTTCGCCCTGCGAGGACCAGGCGTCGTAGGTGCGAGTCCAGGCCAGGCGGTAGCTACCTCCATGGATGAGGGGGGCATAGCTCCAACACGCTCCAAACATGTTGAGGGGGCGTAGTATGGGATGTAGTGGGGTATGCAGCTATGCAAGTTGTTCATATAGTTCTTCAACTTTAGACATGTTCGGAAATCGACATCGACAAAAGAGGCCGGAGAGATCCGGAGAAATCCCATGATATCCCTCCTTCCATGGTCATCCTGCCTCCTTCCAGAAAGGTAAAGTTGTATCCGACCGACTCCTCGAAGTCTTCCCCCAAGGGCCGCACAGCGTTGTAGCAAAAGAGCACCGAGCCCTGCTGCCGAACGCGTTGCATGAAGGCGATACCTCGGGGGCCCGAGATGTGGATGTCAAAAGCTGGGGCAAAACCTGGCTGTGACCCAGGGGCATTTCAAGAAAAGAAGCTGGGATTTTTGGGCAAGGTACCTTGCGATATCTTGCGATTGTGATTTGCTTGGTGGTTCGAGGGGACAACCCGATCTAAGGTCTATTGGGTCTATGAGTTTTATGCAGTTGTCGTTCTACCGTATGTGGTTCCACATATGCTTCAATTCTTCGTCAGTTTCATTGGGTTGAGGTATGTTGAGGTATGTTGAGGTCCCGAGCCATCCAGCTGCTGGCCAGGCAGCGAACGTCCAACTTCAGGGCCTCGTACAGGTAGTCCTTCCAGCTTCGGCAACTGGGGGAGGCGTTAACTTCGGTTACGAACCTCGGTGGGTGGTCCTGGGAGTTCTGGGAGTTCTGGGAGTTCTGGGGGCCAACTGCCATGGAAAAAAATCCAGGGAACTTCCTACCATGAACTCACCATGGATCTTTGAGAGGGACTGTATAGCATTGGGAAGTATGTTCCGCCATTTTTAGACCAGTTTGCCATGGTTTACCTTGCCCTTTGCATCCCTAGTGCCATGCCATGACCATGCCATTGACTGGTGACTGGGAAGGCCTTTTGAACCAAGGCAAGCCGGCCGCAATTGGGATAAATCAAGGCACATGCTGGATGCTCCCTCCCAAAATCTTGGAGCATAATGTGGTATACCCAATGCCATAAATCTATATAAATCCTACCATTTAGATGATAGTTACCCATACAAATGGTGCCACATGATACATCAGGGATGGTTTATAACATTTGGATTACCAAACAAGAACTATGGTCCTTCCAGTTCCACCCAACGCCAAGGCCAAGGGGCGGAAGAATCCTTGCAAGGAGATCTTCATCCAGCTGGGGCAGCTGCATCGTTTCACCCCGCGCGGTGCAGTTGCACTGCGCCCGAAAACCGCGCCGCGCCCGAAAATGCGAAAGCGTGGACTGCGGGCGTCGGAAATGTTCGACGCGAAAATGGCTGCATAATGTGGTGGCTTTCGCGTGAAGATTCGATGAGTTTCAACTGAATCCCTTGTCACGACCTAATGTCAGAACGGAATCGAATGGGGAAAGTTTGAGGATCGAAGAATGGATGGCCATCCAAAATGCATGTAGAAACGCATATAACGGATTATGATTATGAATTTAAAGTAAATGAAACCTCTTTTTGAAAAGAATGATATTACTTAGAACCATAAGCAGTATAATTAATGTTACAAGTTACAACGTCATGTAGAAAGGAAGGAAGCCGATCTCAGCGGCCGTCCTCCGCCTGTGGCAGCAAGGGATCGCTGCCACTCTGCAGGCGTCGTTCCAACATCCGCGGCGCAGGGATGGTTGTGTGGGGCACAAAGTCCTGGGACAATGCGGCTAGCTCCGTTGTGAAACATAGAAAAAGCTATCGAAAAGCGATGGAAATCCATAGGGAATCTCCCAAAACAAAGGAATGATCTGCTTTCATGGTGGGTTTTTCATGGATGTTCCATATTGTTTTGCTATGTTTTAGTAGTTTACTGGAGGGTAACCAGCTCAGTGGCTCAAAGCAACCCAAAAAATGATGCAGAGGAGTGGTATATCCAATCCCAACGAAGTGGCAAGTTGCTCCCCCATCTTCTTGGTGGTTCCTGATATTTCTTAAAAATTGTGCAAATTCTGAATGGCAGAAGCCCTCATCTTACAGCACAGCGCCTAAAAAGAAACTATATCTCCTAGCGAAAATCCAGTGGTTTGGCTGCCAGTTTGGCTGTAAAGCTGCGAGATCATCCTCTGAACTATGGATGAAAAAACAGGAAGGTAAAACCGTTGAACGTCCAAGCATGGGCCCAGGCATGGGCAAAAATTAGCGGGCAGACTTGCATGTTGGCCCACCAAGTGCCGAGCTTCAATTCGGAAGGGCAAATACCTATGGGCGCTACGTTGGCAGCTGGATGGTCAACCGGAAATTTCGCAAAGGTTGGGGTCCCTATTGATGGGGCTTTAAATGGCCATCAAGATACTGAGAGAAACAAAAATTAAAATCATTTGAAATCCATTGTTTGCAATTCGTTCCTCCATTTCTGTATTGTTCGACTTAAGCCCTTGCCGGCTGGGAACTTCTCCAAATTGGGCCACCAGAATTGGGAGCTCACGCTACACGCCATTTCCAACTTGGTCTCCTCCGGCACAAAGCTCCTGAGATCGAAACGAAGCGAGATCATCGAAATCCTCGTGCTCCAGTAACCCTTCGAGGAATTCATCAAAAAACATGGAGGAACTCCAAGTTCCTCCCCCTGCCGTGCAAATGTCCGAGGAAGAACGGAGCTACCCTTTAGCATCCTTTAGCTAAGTTACCTAAGAGCATTAATGTGGTAAACCATGGTAAACCCAATATTAAACTATCACATACTATCACCAGTCTATCACCCATATTACCTCTCTCCATCGCCCTCTCCGGAACCATCTTACCCATATTACCATCCCCCTGGATTTTTCGTCCAAGTAGCTGGATCCGGATGGACGCGAACGGCTTGGACGCTTCGTTGCCAAAATCCAAGGCCCAGAGATTGTCCAAGGGCTGAATTTCCTGGGACCCGGACATCGTTTTCCCCATGGAACCCACCGGTCCCCGAACCCTGGCGGCAACCATGGTGTGCCCTTGGGCCAACACCTTGGCTGATATCAACCCGTGCCCCATTCCTCAGCGTTTTTTTCCAATGGTGGACCCATGATGATTGAGCTGGTCAGTGCCCCCTTCCCCCCTTCTGGGGACCAGCACCACTATACCCATCTATACCCCATCTCAAAAGTTGGATACATATCTGACGGATTTTCCCCTCCTTGACATGGCCAATCTTGGGCAATTACCCTGTCAAGAAGTATACAAGTAAATAAATAAATGAATGAATAAATAAATAAATATGTATACATTATTATTATTATCATTATTATTATTATTTTATTTATTTATTTGATTTGAGATCAAATAAGTATGTCTACAACATCATATTCCTCCATTTCTAGCTCTCAAACTTGGCTCATTTAACCTATGTCGCCGAGGTTCCGGGTTCTGCACCTGAACCTCGAAACCATAAACGCCATTGGGCTGAAACACTGCCACATGGCCGCCCTGCTGAGCCTCTACGAAAGCGCCTGAGGCATGCCAAGCAGTGCTAAAGCATGGGGACCTTATGATTTGGCGCCCAACTTCCACGAAACATTCCAGGATCCCCTCGAAATACATCAACAAACCAGCTCCCACCATATGTTTGACCTGGAATTTCTTCACCACCATGGTGAAAACTAGCCAGGCAGCTGTTGGGAACGGAGATGCGGGCAGTTTCATTAATACCTCAGGGAGACACAAGCAGTGGGAGACAGTGGGATGACAAATTGACAATGAACCCATCCAGAAACTCAATTTGCTTCCGTTTGGCTTCTGAAGGACATGATGCTGAGGTCCCCGAGTTCCCCAAGTTCAAGAATAACCTTTTCGATACCTATTCGATCCGATGAACATGAAAGACTTGAAGTCGTCAAGCCCTGTCTCCGCGACCTTTGGGCATTGGCCAATTGTTTTTTTTGAAACAAAGATGGGATGGTTTCCTACTCATACGTCCAACATCTCCAAGAAAAAAAATACAATCCACGGACCCCAGTATTTTTGATTCCTTGATGCCTCTCTCTTATGGGAATGTCGATTCACTAAAGGAAATGTTGTGGGGTAATTGAATCTTTACTCATGAAAAAATTGTTTCTTAATGGCAGTGAATCCTTTCTCCGTAATACTCAACATCCAAAAAAAACATCAATAAACCAGGGTTCTTACTTAAAATATCTTAAAATCACGTAGGGTGTGTTTTTTCGTATCAGGAGGATAGGATGAAATGGTTCTGGGTCTTAACCAACCAAGGAGCCGAGACATGCCACCGGGGCCAACCGACTGGGCCAGCTCATGAGGACTGCTGATGGACACCAGGAGACGCGGCTATTTGCAGCACAGGGAAGCCTGGATTGAATCATCCCCATCGCTAAACGCAGGAAATGGAAGAATGACCCCATCCATATGAACATGTATGAACAATCATCCCAGTTCCCCATTCTCTGCAAAGCACAAGCAAGCCCTTGAAGAGCTTTATGTAGCCATCTCTAGCCTCTAGTACACAATAGTACTGCAGTAGATACTCTAAATGTAAGATTGTTTTAATGTACTTTAGTGATTTTGTTTTTGTCGCCCTGAATGTGCTAGAACATCTACCATGTGATTTCGGAAAACGTGTTGCTCTTCACCTTTGGAAATTGGAAATGGGACATCTACCATCCCTGGACCCTGTGCCTGGATTGGCCATCCGTAGGCTCCATGAAGGCTCGAAGGTACTGCGAGCAGTCCTGCGTGTGCCAATGTGCCAAAGCCACTGGTTGTTCTTTTCTATTGCCGGGGTCTCCCATGGTTGCTGGGCTGGTTGGACTTTTCATGACTTTTCCCATAGGAACCTGGCCCGCAGGACATCCCAGAACCTCCCAGCCTCTTCGAAAAAGAAGCCCAAAGGACCTCGCAAGGCCACAACGAAGGACTCCATGTCCTCCGCAAAGAGAGGCGTCTTGCTGATGCCTGGAAAGCGGGCCTTTTTTTGTGGCTTCCTCTGGGATCCTGGGATCCTGGGATTTGGGGACCACCGTAGAGATTGATCCTTGTTTGGTATTGAAAAGTAATGAAAAGTATAGGTCTCACACCTGATGCAGGTAGGGTGAATCCCAAGCCACATTCAAGGCCTCTCTATTGACGATTTCACCTATTTTTCACCATTTAAATACGAGACGTGAATCGAAGTTGCTTGAAATAATCCTGATATATTGTGATATTGATTTCATCCCCATCATGTTTTGAATCCCAAAAAAAGGGGGACCTTCACCGCCCTTCTCAACCGCGTTTCACGGCCCTGTGAGAGGTGCCAAGGCACGAAAATAGAAGGCCAAGATATTGAGCTTCAGAGGCGCATCGTCGCGCCCAAAGCCGGGGGCTGCGTAGAAGTTGGGGCGTAAGATACCCGCCTGGCGCCAGGCAGGCATGGACCTGACTTGGACAACCAGGAGCCTTTTCAATGTGTCTTTAATGTGGATTTTGTTGAGGAAAAATGCATATACTAGATTAATATAGGTTAATTACGATATATAGAGAGGGAGAGAGAGAGAGGGAGAGAGAGAGACATATATATATATATATATTCATTATTATTCTGGCATGCCGGGACCGCTTTCACTCTTCAAGCATTGAACTTTTGAGGTTTGAACATTAACATGCCAAGTATCCCAAGAGCCTGATCCACCCTGTGGCCTCTGGCAAAAAGCCCAAGACTTGGGGGCTGGGGATGTCCACTGCCACATCCAAAATCTCATGCTTTGGGTAGAGTTGCAGCTGACCTTGGAATCCAAAGCAGTGGCCTTCTGGGGTCGAAATGGTCCCCTGGTCCGGGATAGACAACAGTCGGTCCTGACACTGACCATTTGATGGATTGCATCCCAGGCCTTCTAGAAACAACCCTGATGAGACACTGCTGAAACCGGACACTGGTCGACAAGTTCTCCAAGAGTTTGACTGACTGCCATTTCATCTGCTAGCTTGGATGAGAGGTGGTCAGGGTCCCCTCAAGTACTCACCTGGTTGACATGTTCGACAAATTCTTCAGCAAGTTGCTGTAGGTGCCCATTTTCCAGTAAAGCATTGCTGAGGTTGGGAGACTTGGCATTGTCACGCCCCTGGGCACGGCGAAAAAAGGCTGCCCCTGATGCTGCAATGGAGTTCCATCAAGTCTTCTAGCTCGCACTGGACATATTGCCCGACTGTCGCAGTGCTTCTTCGGAAATTCCCTGATACAACTCATAATAGATCTATATCTATATCATTCTATGTGTATAGGTATATATATATACATACACATGCACACATGACGTTGCATTGCTGCGCCTTGAAGTCTCGGATTTCAAATAGTGATTGTTCTTTTGTGAGAAACTCAAGGGTCTGGTATGCCATGTGCCCCTCTAAACATCTCCCCACCTGAAGCGGAAACCATAAAGCCCTGGAGGCATCTGGAGACTTTGGGTGATCCAAATCTTCACCACGGGCAGTAAGGTCACTGCATTTTCAAACACCAGACCTGCGGTCGCCAGGGCGAGGATTGACCATCCACAACTGGGCACCGGAGCCGTTTTTTGATAAGGCTGATAAATATTGATAAATGATAAGGATTTCATTGAAACCGTTTCTGGTTCCCACATCTAAGGCCACAACTGTGGTGTTTAGTTGGAGAAACTGCCAAGGAGAAGCGCCATCAGCGCCAGGGCACAGTTTCCTTCCACTGAGGTGATGCTCAAGAGCTCAGGGATGCTGGATGGCCAGCAGCCCAGCATGGTGCCCCGCGTCAGCTCATTGCCCTCGATGAGGAAGCCATCGTTGACCTGGGGAGGGTGACAAAACTGGAGGCTTTTAAAGATAGAAACATGCATCGCCGTTGACATAGTCCGGGCAAATTTGGATATGTATGTATATATATATATATATATTATGGGTATGATTTTTCAATTGTTTGGGGGTCCCAGCTATAGTTGCTGAGCACGTCAAGGACCAAGCGGTCCTTTTTTACAATAAAGGCATGCCAAGGTACCGTCAATGGGGAGGCAATGCGAAGCCTGAAGTCCATGATGTTGTCATTGAAGCCTGCCAAGTTGCAGCGCCTCAATGATGGTTGCACTGCAGGTCGCACAGGAGGTGGTTTAGAATACTATAAAAATTATTATTATATACTAAATCTTGCCTTAAAAAATGATGGGATAATTAATGGGGGCATGGGGGATAGTAAAACCAGACATGCACCTTTCTATTCAAAATTGATGGCTCCGGGATTTTACATCGATTTTAAAGAGATGGGAGTTGGCACCAACAAGGATACACATATACATCCTAGGCACGAGCAAAAGGGCCCACTGCCATTGGACAAGGCACGAATATATGAAGACATCATGCACCACTCGAATGGGGGGTGCTGGCAGCATTGCGCCCTGGCGCCAGTGTCAACCGTTCGAAGGGATTTTGCTCATGGATTTACCCTCTGGTTATTGGCAAACTGGGTGGCAACTACAAAAAAAATCATAGAAAAGCGAAATTACCAATGAAGGATTTGCCATTGCCACACCTACAGCTGAAATCTAACCGCTCTCACTGCGGTGGAGAGCGCCTGCATGCGATCCAAATAGTAGTCCGCATCCTTGCCCGGATCGTAGCCGATCCTTGGGGCAGCTATTTCCAGGGACACCGTGCAAGGTCCAGCTTCCAAAATCTACCTCTGCCAGCCCCTGCCATGGAAGATCCATGGAAGTTCTGATTAAAACTCTGAGGATCTCCAAAGCATGAGGTACCTTTGCCACCTTCAAGGAGCTTTTAACAACAAAACATTGAAAATATCCTTAAGAACCATTCAAGACCTTGCGCAAACCTCGAAACTTAACCCCCCCACCCAAAAAATAGAACACCTAATTTGAAAGTGCGAAAATCCATTTCCAAAACCACAACGATTTCCCGCAAAATTGGGGCCCAGCAGCTCCAGATAGAAGGCGTTCGTGGAGCGACTGGGTGGCCGCAGAGGCACCCACATACGCACGCGGAAGCCGTAGAACATGGTGCTGCGCATCACCAAATTCCGGAGGAGCAGCTCCTGGGAGAACCAGCAGAAATCGAGACTTCGCCCGATTTGACCAGAAAAATACCACGAGAAATTGGGAACTGACAAGAATATGGACTTGAAAATGGTCCCACCAAAACCCCCAAAAAAAGTGTAATTGATGGACACATGTTATCATATACCGTCCTGGATGTGGGCCAAACCCCTGGCATCGACCCTGGTGTTCACATCAAAATGTCTGTAAGCTAAGGTCCGAAAGAGTATCTGGGATGAGCCTCCTACGGGGTGGAACTATAGCTATGAATAGCTATGGGTGGTCTGTGGCTAGAAAGCCGTATCACTTACGTAATGCCCGGACAAAATGCGATAATTCAACTTAGAATATCATGGATCATGACTACTATTGATTACTATGATGAGAAACGGGTTGGGGGATGTATCGCAGGAACAGGTGCCAAAAGACAGAGATGTTTGTCTAAAGAAAGCCAAGCGAGCTAAGCATGGCCCAAAGACCTAGATTTCAACACAGAAATCCACCTGCGAAGAATCTGTGGGTTTTGGGTCATGGAAGTGCAACCCCCCAGTCCCTAGTCGCTCCCAGGTGACCCCTGAATTGCCAAGGCTCGTTCTGGAATTGAACCTGCAGGGATGCCATTAAAACAATTTATTAAAACCCTCGTAGCCTAACACCAAAATAGCTGGCAAATGTTGGTTCATCCTTTGAAACATGCTTAGGTTGCAGCCCACTCCCATCAAATAACAAATAACAAAAAGGAACACCTGGCCCACAGCTGCCATGGCCAACCCCACCTCAGGGGTCACCTGGAGTTCGCAGTACTTGCAGGTGATATTGGGCAAATATCCCTGCCAGCCCTGTTCCGCGAAGGGAATCCAGACAAACCCCACTGGCGCAATGAGCCGCAAACTGGTGAGCTGACCGTCTGTGCTGGGCGTTAGGGGATAGACGCTTAAGAAGGCACTCATGTCAAAGGCCGAGGTGGGCAGAATTCCTGAGAGTCGAAGAGTTCATTGGGTGTGAGGGGCTTGCATCTTGGGTGCGACCTTGCATGCCTGCCGCTTGTGCCATAATATATCACTTGGAAATTATCCCCGCGGCACCTCTCTCTGCATTCAAGCCCTTCCAAACCACAACCCCTCAGAACAACCGTCAAATGGCAATATTGGATGTAAATATGTTTTACTGTTGATACAATAGACAGTACGAGTACGTCACGTGTCCACGTCTTCCATGTCCTGTTATTTTTTTTGCCGGGGCTTCCAATGGTTTGCCCTAAAGCGACAACCTGCAAAGTGTTATGCAAAAACAAAATGACACCCTCAAAAAAGCTTCCTGCTTGGTTTTGCTACCTTCCGAACCCCATCTACCCCACTTTGCCACTTTCAAGTTGGAGAAACAATAATTCCCCTCAAAACATACCCTGTTTTTCGACTAGGTGGTGCACCCTTCAATTCGCCCAGCATCTTTCAGCGCCCAAGCTGAAATTCACTGGCAGCAGCAGGCCCGAAGGATACACCGCCCAGCCGCGGTCATGGGGCTCCACCGGCAGGGTATCCACACGCGCTGAGTTGAACTGCACCGAGTACCTCGAAGAGGGCGAAGATCATGATCCACAAAACACACAGCGTCTGCAAACATGCAACATCTACGGAGATGTATGTGCACACAGCTATCAATATGATATGTATATATATATATATACACGCGTGTGTGTGTGCGCATGTGTTTGTGCATTTATCGAAAACATATTTTGTGTTTCTACGTGTTTATGTACGTATTTAGATTGAGATATAGAGATAAACATATGTAACATATGTATTATAAGATTGGTATATCACATATATAGATAGATAGATAGATAGATAGATAGATAGATAGATAGATAGATAGATAGAGAGAGAGAGAGATAGATAGATAGATAGATAGATGGATAGATAGATAGATGGATGGATGGATGGATAGATGGATAGATAATGTACGTGTCAGTGTAAGATACGAAATGACCCGTTTTTTACGGTGAGATCTACTTTTCCCGTCGGTCGAATATCTCCAGCCAACGTTCGCAGTTGAGTTGCTTGGATCCATCCACCATGTATCCATCTGGGCTTTGAAGCCACAAACGCCAACCATCGTGCTGACTCATATTCCAAAATTCCGGGCTTTTGATGTTGATCTGAAAGGCATAGTATTTGCCTCGAGATCTGAGAGGCTGAAAAAATGGGATCTGTTTAGCGACAAAACTATCGTGGCTTCAGATAGCTCCACTGATTCACAGAGCGAAACCTGGCCATGGCGAAACTCTAATTGACTAACTGACTAACTGACAACTGATATTTTGCATCCAACTTGTGCTGTGTGTGGAAAGGCTGAAAATTGGGTAGGCCTAAAAATTCCTGAATGTCCCAACTACTCAGTTTGAAGAAATGGAATGGGGGCGGACCCCATTAGCAGACCCAAAACAAGTTCGCCAATTTTCTCCAAGCTTCCAAGGATCAAAGTCCGCCCAATCTTCAGAATTGCGCGCGTATAAGGCGCTGTGGCCATCCTGAAAACGTGCGTTGTTGAGACCACTTGGAGGTGCAAACAAAACATGGTCGAGTCATTTCTATCAATGGGTTGGTTTTCCAGCTTTAATCATGGTTGACACCATTGAGGGTGTCCTACAATTTTCCCCCTAAAGAACGGGATTCTACAGTAATGGATTCTATCAGTTATATATATATATAGTATCCCCGTTTTCATGGATATCATTGATGAATATGCCAGTGAAAACTAACACAACAGACACAAACTTGCCATGTGGGAATGTCAGGCATGAAGGAAAACCATCGACTTCCGCATGTACCACCTGGTGTGACAGCCCACTGAGTGGAAACGATTATCCTTGAGTACTCCCATCCCCATGGTGCTACCCCCGAATCGAAACCTTGGTCGTTGGATCTCATCTTGTCGCCTCAGGGGTGAGGTGTCGTGCTATGTGGTGCTTCACCTGCGACCAGGCATCAGAATATCTGCAGGCCTCTGCCAATCATCCTGAGTTCACGGTGAGCCAGTCCCAGAAATTCACGGCCGGCTATGGCTGAAAAAGGAGGTGGCGCATGAATAGACCCACATGACGGATCATGTTCACTTGATTTTGGGGGGTATGTCATTTTGAGCAATTAGTTCAAAAAGGGTGGGGTTGAAAGTTGCGATCCTACGAAACTTGTCGAAGATAAGGTTCCGGTTTGGAGGATACGATGTGTCGACATGTTCCTATTGGATCCTGTTGGTTGTTCAATTGCGGATTACTCCTCGTTTCTTTCTCAACGAACCACGAATCAGTAGGAAAAGCGGACATCTATATCGCTTCCTGCCCTTCCTGGTAACTCCATGATTTAAATATATATGTGTGTGTATTCCCATTCAAAACATGCTAATCCCACAAATTCAATTATGACCATCTGCAGATTATCACCATTCTACCACCATCTTTGTTGACCAAATCCGAATTCTTCTTAATCAAATCATGTACCCTCTGGTTATTTAACATAGCCATGGAAAATGGCCCATAGAAATAGATGGTTTACCTATTATAATGGTGATTTTCCATGGCTATGTTAGTCATAACCAGATGGTATTTCCCAATTGAAAGGAACATTTTCCCAGTAAAACCTCCATTTTCATGGTATTTCCCAGTAATAATGATGATTTTCCCAGCTAGAAACCTCCATTTATAAGGGATTTTCACGATGAAATCACCCATCTTTGCCCGTGAAAACACATCGCCGGCGCCCAGCCATGCCCAGCCCAGGGGCCACCGAGCAGTTGATCTCATCTCCCAAGGTGCTGGTGGTAGACCTCGCTCCGGTGATCTCCGTGCCCCAGGGCAGTGCTTCCCAGTCCTGGCGAGGCGTGTGCCCTGGAAGATAGATAGATAGATAAGATTAGATTAGATCGGATAAGATTACGGCCAAACACCTCGATTTGCCTGCGTTTGTCGGCGGCCATCTTCGTATGTGCTGAAAACGTGGTAAAAATGGGAGTTTTTTGCATCATGGCTAACTTCATGTTCTATATCGGCACGCACAGCATAGGGACCTGTGCGAGTCTCTTACAC
>Ga0126342_10008205_pt1 | contig 18695 bp, 17 predicted proteins | sample Cyp1metagenome_FD_92528 | JGI IMG/M metagenome (GOLD analysis project Ga0126342, IMG submission 92528) | Coral microbial communities from Lord Howe Island, Old Settlement Bay, Australia - Cyphastrea 1 metagenome | ecosystem: Host-associated > Invertebrates > Cnidaria > Coral ...
CGCCCACCTCAAATCCTCAAGAAGGGCCCTGAGCCTTCAGTTTGCTATGGAAAAGGAACATGTGTTCGTGACCGGTTGGAGCTGGGCATGGTGGCATTCACGCTGATTAAAATGGTGCCTTGGTAAAGAGAACTCAATGCAATGCTGTTCAATTCACAACATACATACATACATACATACATACATACATACATACATACATATTCGTATACATATGCACAATATGATCCCATACTGTATGTAATTATACATAATTTAGCATATATATATACGGTATATATATAATATATTATATATATGAGGTTTGTATCAATGAACAGTAAGAAAGTATTGACAGTATTGAACTATCTTGAAACTGTGACGTGTTGCACAGGTTCGCTTAATTACGGATCTCATCGGATCTCCTTCACCACGTTGCCAGGCGCTCCCAGCAATGCTAGGCCCAAACCAAGCTGTCCAAACAGCCTCTCGTCTCGGATGCTTCTCTGAGGACCATCACCTGCTCCTGGGGTGGTTCAAACAGCTCCACTTTAATATCTTTAGACATGTTTGAAAGATGTTGAAACATGTTGAAACTGGATCTCCAAGGGTGTCACAAGAAGACTCATTTCTGTTCACCCCTCTCTTCAAGATACCACAAGTCCTATTCAAACATTTGTGCCAATGAAACAGTGAGATGTCGAGATCGTACTTAGTTGGCGCGAATTTTCAACCTCTAGGCTAACAACAAAAAAATATAAACTGAAACCTCTCCAAACATGTTGTAACCTTGTGGTGCCCTGTGTGATAGCAGTGATTGATAGCATATAAAAAAGAGCGTAGATAGGTAGATAGATAGATAGATGGATAGATGGATAGATGGATAGATGGATAGATGGGTAGGTAGGTAGGTAGGTAGATAGGTAGATAGATATATATATATAGATAGATATATAAAAAGATATATATATATAATCATTATATTGCCCAAGTACTTAGGACAATGCATGTGAAATTTGCCTTGTTGCTCATTCCGGTTATGAACGTACCCTTCATCATGCAGCCTGCGTAATGGGACAATATTCTGGCAACTCTGGTAGGCCATATTTCTGAGATTTTATGAGTCTATTCATACATGAAAGCACAAGAAATTGCACCACTCGCTCCGAATGCCAGGGTCACGAAGGGCTGCCGCGCGTTCTGTCCGGCGGAAGCAGCGCGCTCCATTGAAAAAGCGGCGTAGAGCTGCCCCAGCCTTCACGGGTCACAGGCAATCACAGCGATCACATAGGTGTTAGATGGTATCAGTGCTTTGGCTGTGCAGCATTGTGCAGCACCGCAGCATTGTGCATGCAAAAGCCATGAAAGATCATGAAGAATGCAAAATCGCGAAAGATCATCAAACATGATTGCGCTGGTTCACTATAGGATGCTATATAATTGTAAGATACTGCAATATTGTATAATATATACTTACAAGGACCTTTAGATCGATCACCATATATATATAAATATAATTGGCCCAACTCGATCCTAGTTGCATGTCTCATCTTCATCATGTTGCATGATATATTGGACGGCGTGGAATGGTTCGATGGCAGATGGTGGTGCAGTTTCGCGGACCAGCGCGTGCAAGTGCCAATAAAATCACAAACATTGCAAGTCTTCAATATAGGATACCCGGACACCCCAGTTTGATTGCAAGCTTGAGTACCTATCCGATATTTGCCGAATTTGAACCAAAAGGGACATAAAGGGACCATATGGATCCATATGGGGCCATGACGGACCATGTAAGGCAGTGGTTTGTCTATTTTGTCTGCTGTGAATGCACTCGCCATCGCTCGCCTGCTGGTGTCTTCACAAGTCTCGAAGAGTTGCGCTCGTCGGATAGGTCCCAAACCCAGCCGGCCATGGCCTGCAACACCCTCAGCACCAGGCCCAGGGCCGTCCAAAAGCAGCGAACCTGTGGCCAGAACTTGACGTGCTTTGTACCTGGGCGCAGCATACAAAACACAAAGCAAAACACTTTCCGATCTTTCCGTCCAACGACATCCAACAATATCCAACAAGCCATGCTTCGATATCTTCGATTCTGGATTTAATCAGTTGGTATAGTAAAGCCATGTAAAGCCATTGCCCATTATGCCCATTGGATTCTGATGGATTCTGACATGAGAGTGAAGATGTAATTATGAAGATGTGACATCTGCGAATCACTGTTGATCACTGTTAATCATCGATTTCCACCTGTTCGCACTTGCGCAACACTGATATACACTGATCAAACTTGATCAAACCACTTCAATGCATTGGACGCACTGCTTTCATCTTCTAAACTGCCTATCTGGCCTATCTTCTTGAGTCTGTCAATGTCTGTCATCTACCTTGGTCCTGGATGGTCCTGGCATGTCCTGGCATATCCTGGCATATCCTGGCATGTCCTGGCATGTCCTGGCATGTCCTGGCATCTGCAGCTAAGATGCAATGCCCATTCCCCGCTTGCTGAAGCTTCCACACGAGTTGCTCGAGCATTTCCCCTGCGGATACCCACCCAAAGATCTTTTGTTGATAAAGCACGCCCCAACTCTTCTTCAAGCTCTGAGATGGCTTCAGCCATGGTCATTGCAAGGCGACGTCCGTCTCCATCCAGCTTGGATGATTTGGGATCTGAGACTGTCTTGATGACACTGGATCGTGGACTCGAGTCATATTCAAAGACTTCCCAGAAAGGCCCAACAACCTCGCAACCACACAGCCCCACAGCAGAATCCGCAGGGTTTGACAGCAGAATACCCATCACTCCACCAGCCCGTAGACCACCAAATCGACCGCCCATGTACATGGACGACATGGAGTTCCCCGAGTTTCCAGCACTGGAAGTGGAGGCAGCTGCAGTCACCAAACCGAGCTTCACTGCTTTAGGATACGCGGAGTCTAACAGGCCCATACCTTGACGTGTGAGTTTAGCCTCAGCCGCTGGATCTGCAAACACCAAGATACTCGCCACGTCATTCCGTCTCCGCTCATGCATCATGCGGCATGCAACTACGGTGCCATTGGTCCGGCCATGCTCTTGCCAATATTTGGTGTAGTACCTGAGCAAAAGCAAACCAAATAGACCAAACAATGACCAAACAACACCTGCGACACCAAAAAAGAAACGGGGAAGCTTAAAATGGTTTCACAGCAATTGCAGCTGCTGATCGAAGAGATGCCCAGAAGAAGCAACAACACATTTAACGGAAACGGGTGCAGATTTGGTTTCTTCTTTCACAATGTCACCCCCGAGTGTTGCTGGATTGCTGCGTAGTACATGCCCGGGTGTCTTCACTCAAGGGTCAGAAGGTTAAATGCTTAAGCGATGTCTAAATTAAGATAGATAGATTAAGATAGATTAAGTATGCGCACATGAAAAGTCAACTGGGAATGGAAATCCTCGCCACAAGTGAGCGAGCCCTGGAGCAAACTCCAACGCTCACCTGCATTTGCACACGAATCTGATGCCTCTACGCGCCATGATGTTCAGATATGTTCAGTTGGTCCTATCGGGGCACCGTGGTCACTGGGTGCTCGCTTGTGATGCGCATGTGATGCTTCTGGGGCAGTGCGATGCAGTGCGTTTGGTTGCATTTGCGTAAGCAACCTCTGGGGATCCTGGGGCTGGGCACGGTCTGAAAGGTCTGAAAACCCTAAGCTACTTGGTCAGCATTTTGCATCCCAAGAGGGCCTTGGCCAAGAAGCAGGCCACAAAAGCAATTCGAGTCAAATAATAATAAATATTAAATAATCATTCTCAGCGGCCGTGTTGAAGGCCTTTGAGTTGAAGTTGAACATGTGTTTCGTGATGTTTTGTGTAGGCTCGGTTTCAAGTCAATATTTTTTGGATCGATACCCACCGTTGCATTGACTTCTATTGGTTTTACACGTTTTGTGTTTGCAGCCTCGGTAGCAATGATTTGTTTGATATTGTTTGATTTCGACAATTTCGACACGCTCCAAATTACACCACTTTTCGGGTTCCAGAAGGACAATGGTTTCTGGGCACTAGTTTCTTTCTTCTTGTACAGCTGCTACTTGAAGACTTGCTTCCAGGTTTGAGACATCTTCAGCAGGCATAAGCATATTTGGGGACGAAAGTTATCTTGCTGCTTCAGGATCTTCAGGAAAGAGGAACAATTAAGTTTGAGATATTTTGAGATCATTCCAAAGGAGAATATATGCGACAACATGCGACAACAGTCATTTCATGTCATTTCCATGCTTTGCTTCAAGTCTGTCCCTTCCTCGTTGAAACTCTGGCCACAATCTCCCTGGCAGCAATTTAGACGCTCGCATGCAACAAGCCGACAGTTGTCGCTATGATGCAGCCTCACCAATCATAGTTGTGACAGCAGCTTGGCTTCTTCTGTACAGCAGCGTAGCGTGATGATATCTATTAATAATTTAGTCACACCAAGCGTTTTTGCCGCGCCAAACTCCCAGTAAAAGATTGCAAAAACATGACATGAACATTGCGTGTCGCTGGACCGGAGTCGGGCCGTACATAGGCACAAACGTGACACTTGCTGTATTGCAAATTGTTTCGTCTCTGGAAGGGAAGCAGAAAACGGCCCTCAGTTGTGGGCTTGGACATGTTGTTGAATCTCTGTAATTAATTAAGACAACTCAATGAGCCAACAGGTTGCCAACATGAGGAAACTGTGTCAACAAGTAATGCCCAAACAGCAGCAAAGCTGGAGGCGTTTGGTAAGGTTTTTGCCACAGCCATGGCGCTTGTTTCCAACGTCCAACTGCTCTTGCAGGCGGTACCCTTCGGCGCCTGCCTCTTCCATTTCACGAGGTCCCAGGAAAAACGCCTTTGGTGCCAAACCGTCCTGGCGCAGTTCGTGGCCCATGGTCCATCATGGGTCCATCATGGGTCCCTGGCATCGCCTGATAGCCACTATCTGTTTATGATGTCTATGTCCATGGTCATGTTCAATGCAAAGGTCATGCTCCATGCAAATGAGCATAGGACCATAGGTGTTACATGGTGTTACCCCCCAAGGCCACCTGCATTTGCCACATTTTGAAAATTTTGGCTTGATGCAATGTGAAAAGCCAAGACATGATAAGACATGTAAAGCATTGTGAAACATTTTGCCACCGTGAATTAGCACCATCTCCTTGGGGAGCATGGCAGTCCCAAGGCTCAACATGGAGCCTTGCGTTGCCACCGCCAGGAACGGCATGGACTTCGGCCAGCCTTGTGGTGTTACATGAAATCAAGCAACATTGGAATCATTAGAGTACAGCGACATACAGTGACTGTGTCTTACAGAAACTTGATCATGATGCAACATGCCTGTCGCATCCTGCGTTCCTGTTCCTGCAAGAAAAAGTGTGTCCACATGTGTCCACTTTCAATGGCCGGCGGGAGGCCTATGGCCGCCTGGACTTGTTCTGCCACATTCTGGAGCTCATCTGCCCAGCTGCAGGGCACTAAGAGCAGTGCAAAGGCGTTGGGCTCTTGAGAAGTGATCGGCTCATCCTCCAGTCACACTTTTCACAAAGGCAAAGCCGACGATGCCGACGCAAATCCAATTCAAATCAAACGGGTCAAGTGCCCCAATGATCCCCACATCTTACGCATGACGAAATTACAAACGTTAACTCAGCTCTGACAAAGTCTTGAATGCTGCAGGGACAGCCGAGACATCGATACTGTTGTAGATACTTTTGGAGCAGGAAGCCAACAGTAACCCAAACCCAAACATTACAAATATTGAGAAACATCTTGTACTTCTAAGTGTTTCTGTGCTTGCAGCATGTTGCAGCATATTATCATATTGCCTGTGATTTGCCTGTGATAACTCTGATGATGTCATAGATGTTCATTTCGTAATTAATGTTATTTTAACGCACACTATATAATTTCATCTATATACTGCAGAACGTATGAGAGTCGTATTAGTTAATATGATTGTGTGTTATATACGGGTTATTTCTTCTCTATTTACTCTATTTTACTCTAGTTCTATCTATTTCTTATGTCATTCGTCATCTGTCATTTGATGACTGCGCCTCCCGAAGCTCCAGGGCACAGTTCCGCAGCGCAGCTGCCACGGCCCCCCTCCGCTTCTGCGCTTTCCATTGCTCATCTGCCTGAGGCCTCGTGGATTCCACGTGGAATTCGTGGAAAAACCGTGGAATTCATCGAATATTCGTCGAATCTCAATGGCGCTCATGGCATGCGTTTGCTCATCTTTCAATCAAGGAACAAAAAAGGAGAAATTGTATGAAATTGTAAGAAAATTTTGGGACAAAGAACATAATTACTCAAAGTGGATTTAAAAGGAGAGAAACTATCAAAAAAGTACGCAAAGGATAATGTGTAGACTGATGAACTTTACAACCAGAAACACCACAAAGCTACTTATAACTAACAAATGGCCGTGTAACTAGCTGCTTTTGTGCTTGCTTTTCAAGTTTCATTTTTTTTCGTTGCATCTTTGCCGATGTTCAACCGCCAGAGTCAGTGAGTGGCACTTAGGGCTACCGAAACATCCACACTCTACACAAAACTAAGCACAACAAATTACAAAAATATATAATAGATATAGACTAGAATTAAAATGAATTAAATAGATCTCTCGTTTGTTTTGTATTTCATTTCTCTGTTTCAGTCTGTTTCTATGTTTGCGTTGTCAAACCGGCGTCTATTCCAGGTTGGCTGCCATGTTTCTACCCAGCAATGCTAGGCAGGACTTCCTCGCGAAAGGAACACTGCCAAAAACCATGATAATAACCAAATAAAAAGGGACCCAACACAGGGCAGCAAACTGCAAAGAAGAACATCGGAATCGACTTGCTTGAACATCCTATAGGAGAGTAACCTCGAACTGTCTTGATAAAAACGATCATGGTTGGACAATGGCTTGGCAGTACAGGCGACAGGGGAAAACAAGATTCTAATGGCAAGGAGCACTGGAAAGAATAAATATGGAAAGAATAAATATTATATAATATTATCATCAGCCTGAAACTAGGGGAACTTTGGAAGACACTGACAACAAACGTCAGGCAATCAAAAAACCGAATGCAGCATCAATGGCATCGCTAGATAGAAGCATTGATCATTGGGCAGGGTTCCAACACTTCCCCGTTCTTCTCTGAGCATGAGCAAAACACGAAAGAAACCAAAGAAAACTTTGATTCTTTGATGCATGATGCATGCTCATTAAACTGTGGTCCGAATCGTTGATCTCAAACTGTAATATATGAACATATGATAAAATATGAATGAAATACATAGTGGATGTTGCTGGCAAACCTGCACAAACACATGAAACTATGTAATATGAAAATTGTCGGCCGCCAAGATATGACACGCACCTCCCAGGTTTCTCCCATCGCAGCTGATCACGCCAATCAGGGTAGACCACATCAGCACCTGTAAAAGAGAAGGCCCACACGGTGACCTCAAGCAAAGCTTAACCCAGCCCCATTAATGCATCATAACATATCATAACTTGATCATATAATTATATATTACATTTAATTACATTTAATTACATAATAATGCTGCATGCACGGCATACATCCTGCCTATATTCTGTCTAGTACATCTGAATATGGTCTTTGTTTGATTCAAGGGTCGCAATTGTTTTTGCCCGTTTTTGGTCCTAAGGCTCTGCATTTGAAAACAAAAACTTCGCAAAGGAGCGGTGAGTCCGCTGCAGTGGCTACACCAAAGATAGAACCTGGAGAATCCTACTTTCTTTCAGACTCCTAATGTTTTGCAGTCTGAGACCACTTTGATGCCAAAGAATGCTCGATGCGGGACCATTCTGGAAAACAAAAACCCGCAACGATTACAGACCAACGACCTGACCTAACCAAAGCATATAATATATATTATAAAGGTGTGAAACATTGTGAAAGGTCGTGAATGACCTTGAAGCCATACGAGTAGAACCCCAGACATTACTCAGCAACTCTGGCCCAGGCCACGCTTACAGAAGCAACTCGAGCAAGGTAGACTGCACGCTACTGTTGAGTTACTTTCTACCTCTAGAAAGGGTGCACATGGACAAGACACAGCCTGCCAATATTTGAAAAGTACGACTGGAAGGCTTTGTTTCTTACTACACTGGCTACTGAGCTCCAGTAAGCCAACCCAACACCATCCGCCATGACTTGACAAGAGTGGATGTTTGGAAGCCCTGTCCACTGAGGAACTATTGTCCAAGTTCCATCAGAAGATATCAGAATCGATGTCACGGGGCTGTTAGCACAAGAGGGGGTGCCAAGTGATATGCTCTCTTGAGGAGAGGATGATTTCCTCCCTTGCAGGTGTGGGGGTAGGTATGTTATGAATGACATCCTAATGTAAGTTGTGGAGAAATTTATTAAGAAAGAAAACGTGGCCAAAGGAACATGTTGTGCAATGAGCAATTATATACATATATATATTATATTATCGTGCTACGTGCAAGCAGGAAGCTCCCTTTAGATCTCTTTAGGACCATCGGAAAAAAAGGTGATGGTCGTCGTTGTCGTTGTCTGCTGTTGTTCATGCTCTTTATTCTAGTTTTTCTTGTTTTACTTGTTGCCATCATTGTCGTTGTTGCTGTTGCTGGTGCTGCTGGTGCTGGTGCTGGTGCTGGTGCTGGTGCTGGTGCTGGTGCTGGTGGTGGTGGTGGCCGTGCCCGTGCCCGTGCCCGTGCCCGTGCCCGTGGCTGTGGCCGTGGCCGTGGCCGTGGCGGCGGCAGTGGCAGTGGCAGTTTTCGCGCGGAAGGTTGAAAAAACACAAAGGAAAAGCGAGAGAGAAATTGCAAAACAGCCTGGCACAAGAGAACATTAGCACAAATAGAAAACAAATAAAGCAAAGCGAGAATAAAACCCGCAGCAAAACAAAATCAACAGTCAACACGGTGGCCAGAAAATCCAAAAAACAATAGCAGTCTTTTCCCACCCGGAATGCGGCACCTTGATCAGGAAAAAGCTTAAAGGCCTCACGAAGATCTGCTTGATCTGCACTGGTTTTGACAACTTGTGCCAAGGTGATGGGGCCGAAGGCTCCAGCCCTCCAGTTGTGCCAGAGCTCGGCGATCCTGGTGAAGGGTGCCCATCTGAAATCTCCCTGGGATCCCTGAGTTGCTTCCAAGACTTGGCCGACTTGGGAACGTCCGAATGATTGCTGCCACTCTGCAACAACCTCCGAAATAGCTTCAGCCATATCCGAGGAGGAAGAACACCCACGGTGCCAAGCGGCCTCTCTCTCGGCTTCAGAATTTTCAGCAGTTTCTGTAGCCTTTGGCACGGCTCGTCTAATGGACCCACAGCAACGGCATCTAGAAGACTTGGCGCACTTTGGCACCAGGACAACCAAAGATCCAACCAAAACCCTCACACTTTTCGAAATATTCTGTCCGTAGCATGCACTAGTGGCACTGCTGCACCACTTTAGGTTTTGCTGGGCGATGGCCCAACAGACCGGTGACCGAACGTTGCGCACTTCAAATGGCGGTGCGGTCCTTCCGGAAGCTAACGCCATATGAGGAAGATGAGCAGCACGGGTCCGAAAGTGCTCATGGCATTGGTGATGGCGGCACAGCATAGACAGCTGGCCAGCCCATGCAACAGCTCGGCTGATTTAGTCTTACTGAATCCAATTAAACTACCCCTGTGTCCCAGCAAAAGCAATTTCTCAGCATTGAAATCATTGCCAGACTTGCCCATACATATAATATGACGTCAAATAATCAGGTACAAAAGGCTAGGAACCCCTTTAGACCCATTTGACTCGCTTCAAGCCATTTGTTCTCCACGAGTGATATTCTGAATTGGTGTGCTGCTAGTGGCCTGGAATGGTTAGTTTTTTGAAAGGAATGCTCGTGCATGAATGTGATCTTGAACTCTCTGGCGGAGGAGGTTCTTGGCGGTTCACTCTGGTCACCGAGTCTGATAAAGTCACATAAAGTCTGTGAACAGCAAGTTAGTGTTCCACCAATTTTTCGAGCGGCAGGGATTGCTAGGCAAATCTAGCATGGCCAAATATTCGATGACATCTGAACGATTCTGAAGTATTGCGCCGCAACTCAACAAATTTGCGAGCCAGGCTGATGTAAAGTTGCACAACCTCGCGGCCAGGCTTTTGGCCAACCTAAGGCGACGTGGCAAAACAACAAATCACGTGAGGAACTGGGAGGCATTTGTGTAAAGGATTGGCCAAACTGACAGTCACTAAAGATGTCAAGAATGGGAGCATGACATGTTCTCCGACTCCTTACTTAGCCAGAGTGCCAGCTATAGGTCTTTGCCTTTCTCATCCTTTCTCATCCTACCATTAATCCTTTTTTCTGCATCTCCAGGGAGCCTCTAAATCCTCTAAGACTCAAAAGTACTCAAAGACCAATCCCCTCATGCCACGTCACTTCAAAGCTGGGTCGCAGGCATTTTGCACAGTCACTGGCACCCGTTGGCCGGAGGACGATGCACCCAGCCTGCAAGAGAGAAGTGAGTTCCCCCAGTTCCATGATGTTCCATGAATGCTGCTGGCTTCAGTTTTGTGCTTAGATTCTTGAGGCTTCTGTCTACGGGTCTCCGGTGTTCAATCCGAGATCCTTACGCCTTGCCAGGTTTGTACTCAAAGGTCCTGACAAGAACCCAAGCGAAGCAAAATCAGACCATGTAATTATATGTATGTAATTATATAATTGTAATTATACGACTTAGATGTGACTCTGAATATGGATTCAATCGACCAGCACAATATTGCAAAACAGGAGGGGCATTGCATCGCTTCCCAGAAAGGTGATTCTCATTAAGAAAAGGAGCACAAAGTCCCGATCATGATCTGCAGCCAAGCATCGTGTAGCTAAGACCATATCCAAAGGGATAAAGCACATCACGGCCTCGGCGTGTATGCTGTATATATCTGTATATGTTGTTTGTTTTTGTGTGTGTGTGTCATGATGAGCTGTGAAGAAAATGTGTAGACTTGGAACGACCTGGGCAAAATGAGATGCAAGTCAGCACAAGGCTTGCTGGCCAAGTCTGGCGATGTCTTTCAATCGTGGTGTCCAACCATGTCGAGTCCAACCATTTGAGCGAGAAAGATTCTGAATCTATTCTGAATCTCAACCTCAAGATTCTGAATGGGTCTTGCAAGTTAAGGCTTCAGCCTGTATAAAGGAGCCAGCCCGAGAACAACTTCTCCTCTCAGGACATGTCAGGACAAAGGCAAACATGATAAAGACATGTTACAGCTATCATCCTCAGCCTTGAGGGTAGACGAGGGTAGCATCAAACAAGAGAACTCAGAATGATGAAAGAAATTGGGCGTTCGTGCTCAGCAGTCCGCAACATTCCGGGACCCTCCGAATAGGGATGGATTCACGTGTTTGAATGCGTTTAGTGCAATGCATATATAAATAAGTAATTACAATACTAATGTATACACATATTACATAATATTACATAATATTACATATACATACATGTACTGTATGGTATTATGAGATTTATTAGATATCATTACAGTATAATATAGATATATATATATATAGATCATATTAGATCATATTTGATCATGTTGGGCTCAGGAGATCTTGGGATATGTCGCTTGCTGGCCTGGTAAGGGCAATCCCTCTGCATACATGGCCTCCTTGGTATCACATGGCCACACTTGGAACATCGAACACTCAAATCTGACATCTCTGACAGGCCCGAAAACACGCAGTAAACTCAGTAAACACTCAGTAATTTCCACTTCCACAGCAATTTCAAACAATAGTGTGTTTTGGATCATTTTGGTATATCAGATTCAATCTTGTACAGTTTCGTCAGTCTTTTCAACCCTCATTTAAGCTTCAGGCAAGGCATCCGCCTGAAAGAGTAATTCGGTGTAATTAGAACATTTGGAAGACACTGAAGACATCTGAAGACCAATTTCATCCAATTTCCACATCCATTTTGGTGATGTCCACACTTGTTGAGCATTGTCAGTACTGTCCATTCAACTCACTGTCCCTTCACAATTTGCTCTTGATTCATGACCCTTTCCTCTACAATTGTCCCGTGTGGATGGTTGAGAGTGCTAACTACGGGAAAAGCCTCACATGATCTCACATGCGTCCAAGCAAACGGATCACTTGCGCCCAAATGAACACAAGTACTTCAGGAAAATCTTACGAGTCCGAGTACTCTACAATCATTCAGCCATTTAGGGCTACTTTTAAATCTTTTAAGGGACTTGGGAGGATTTGGGGACTAGCAGGGGGGGGACTCGAGGACCGGGGGGTACTTTCTAGTGGAAAGGAGACATCCGGGCACAAGCGAGACAAACACACAGGCACAAGCGACGCCGTAGCCCAAACTACTCCGCTGCAGCCTCCTTCATGGGAATGGTGAGAGGGAGCTTTCCAGATGGCATTGCAGCACCAAACCTCGAAGTGCAATTTGAAACACCATCCGCAAAATGACTGCTTTGGCTCCCTCGTATAGGTGGTGTAGGTGGGCACAGCTGCAATGTAATTAACCATTCATGTGCTTCAATTATTTTCAGGCGCTTCAACTGCACTGTCCACATTGCCAGTACCACAACAAAGTGCTAATTACAGAGTCTTGCAATAAGTTTCTTGCAGTAGGTCAGCGGCCGCAGTACCAGTCACCTGACCTACGACAATCTACGACAAGCACGGTCACCAACTCATCATTTCCTAATGTTTCCTAGATCTTCAAAAAGGACAAATGGTGGGATTAGGAAAAATGCGGAAAAGTCAAAAGACCCAGGCAGCTGGATAGTTTTCAAACGCTCCGCTTCCTGGCACTTCACAATCCTCATCTTCCAACGAGTCACCCCCGTGATGCTGAGACTACAAATCGACGATTGCACAGCGTTGACGTTCGTATCTTCTCGGAAACTATCTTTCTTTATCTTTCTTTGAAAAATCTGATGTTGACCATGAAAGAAAAATATTGGCAAGAGTCGGCAAGAGAAGATGAAAGGTAAACTTATGTAAAACTACAAAGGAAACAATCATTGTTCAGTCTGCGGATTCAAAGCGGCGAGGCCCTTGCAAACTCTAGGCCTGACGGGAACATGAGCAAAACACCGGTGGCAAGTGAACCTAGGCAACATATGGCAGCACGGAAAGCAAGGCGTGGGAAAGCACCTTCTGGAGTGGCGAGAACAATTGTTGAAAAGCTTTGAACAATTTCATAGTCAGATTGCACCAGCATATGTGTTCACTTTCAATTTGTGTAAAGGTCTTGGGGTTTCTTGGGATGATTCACAAGTCTGGAGGAACACAGGAACAATCACAAACATATCTCCCTCTGTGATATGTCTGATTACAGTATATGCATACCCAACTCCGGATATCTCCGGATGCACAAAAGAACAAGGACCCCTATCTCCCTCTCACCGTGCTTCCGATGTTGCTTGCCATCAGATGAGATCAGTACATATCAGTACAGGGGGAAGCCACTCCCGATGACCCCTGCTAATATTTATTTAATAGCTCAAGTTGGCTTAGAGAAAACTCGTTGGTTCGGTCGAGTTGCTCCAAGGCATGACTATTGCACCAGGCGCAAGCGCCACAACCACAACGGGCACCTGATGCAACAAAAGTGTTCAGTGGAAAGGACATGAAAGGACTCAAGATAAGAAGAGACTCACCAGGATCCGGAAAACAAACAAAGTAAGACCTTTGTTACACCAGATAAAAAGAGCCACACGGATTGATTTGACTCTATTGCTGCTTGTTCATGTTGCGAATGAAGTGCACGTCATTCGTAGTTCTGCGCCTTGAGCTCTTGGCCCAAACGAACAACCTGAAACTCACATTGAAAAGTCACATCTGCAATGGAGAGATGGAGAAAATGTTTATGTTCTCCTACCATCTTCCGGCTGCGTATTGCCTCCGTAATCAAGTCGTGCTGATCCAGTCCTGCAAAGATTTGCATTTCAGTCATCTTGTCAGTCCGAGTCCTATCATTATCATTGGCAAATCCAGCGTGATGCAAGATGTTAACAGTCTTGAAATGCTCCCACTCTGAAGTTCTGAAGGACTATTGGGCTTGCGACGTGAACGTGAATCAAGTGTCAAAACTTGCAAATCACGTCTGTAAGGCAGGGGCTCAACGACTCCCTATCTACAGACTCTGTTGCTGTAGCACCTCTGGGAGAAAGCAGCAAGTAAAGCAAAGAAAAACGCAGTCAAAATGCAGAGCAAGAATCCCAGTGTGCCATTGGACAGCTTGGGACACCGAACCTTTGAGATCCCATGAGCTAAAAATATCCAGAAATCTCCCAAAACTAGAATCGAACATGATTCTTGTAGGTGCTTGATGGTCCAATGGTGCTTGAATTGCTGCTGCGCCTCCGCAAACCACAGCTACGTCGGCGCCTTGTCAAGGAGCTCCCATCGACTCTCACGAAAATGACACAACATGGAACAAGAATCCAATAGATCCAATAGATCCAATAGATCCAATAGTTTGGGCAACATCTGACAGCAAATGACAGCAACGTGGCCTTGCATTGATTTTCTTGCAAAGCCGCTGAGGTCTGTTGGGCCTGGGCTCCCACTTCCTAAAACGAATTGTCAATTACATCGCCGGACGTCCTAAGAGCCTCGCTTTGCATGATGTTCCGAGTAAACATGTGCCTCAACACATAGGCGCGAGCCCTTCGTCTCCAATGCTGTATGTTGCAACTTGATGACAGCGGTTATCAAGGCTCTGGCATGCCATCAAGTATGGACATATCCTCATTGGAAAGGACCTCAATTGCAGCGGCCAAACAGGGTGCAAGCCTCAAGAGATAGGGGCAATCCTCAGCCACAGCGACTGTGATGTCCGTTGGGCCATTGGACCCCAGAGTTGGATCATATGCCCAAAATGTTGGAGAAACATGGAGAAACATGGAGAAACATGGAGAAACATGGAGAAACATGGAGAAACAATGTCAGTAAGATCGTGAGGCTGCAAAACCTCTGAAGGAATCACCCGGCTGGTGCCACCAATGCCATAGTAGGATGCAGCGGTCCACTCCTGCGGGCAGGAAACGCACTGAAGAGGTGATGCGTCGCCTGAAGTCCCGTTCAAGTCCCGGTGAAGTCTATCTTTACATTGGTTCCTGCCTTGGTGTCCGCCTTAACGTCCACCTTCAGGCCGCATGCCTTGCAAAGTGATGGTATTCAAGCATATTGTAAAAGAATGTAAATGATATCTGAAAATAGGTTGTCTCATAATGTTTAGTAGTAGTGGTGGTGGTGGTGGTAGTAGAAAGAGTAGTAAGAGTAGTAAGAGTAGTAAGAGTAATAAGTCTAATATCAGATTGAGAGACCTGACGTGATTTTGAGTTTGGTTCAAGTGCTGAAGAGAAAGTACATCACAGAAGACATCTCCATGCCAGCGGGCCCCGGCCAGGCACATGAAAAGGCGGCCAGGTCAAAGAGCCACAAGTTCCAAAATCTCTCCCTGGCCCTGCAGGCCCTGCATCCCCAATCGAAAGTTGTCTGATCTAATTCGATAATGATCATAGCTGTCATAGCTGCCTCCCCAATCACTGCTATCTTCTGGTCCAATGACAGTGGGAGAACTGGCTTTCCTGGGCAAGCATCTGAAATGCATGGAGCATGAATTGCCACAATTCAAATTCGTGTTGCCCTATGTTGTGCTGAATAGTCTTGAATTTGCCAAGGAAGCTGACCCGCAGCAGAATACACATGTCGCATATCAGGCGTCACACCTTGCCAACACTGATCGCTGAACTCCAAGTCCTGTACCAGTTTCAGTCACTTCGTCGTTCTTCAACAAGACCTCAGGAAATCGGCACGGTATGGTGGGCACGTTGGAAGATAAACCGCTAACCAAGGTGTCAAACTCACGGTATGAACATCGCCTCCAACTGGCCAACGAAACATCGAATCCAGTCAAATATATGATATATATATATATATTATGAACCAATGATGAACAAAACAGAATACAGTAATCAACTCAAACAAGCAACCGAAAAAACAACAGAGAAACAAATCATCTATTTAATCAACAAACCAACCAACCAGCCGACCAACAAACACCACAGCTGACATCAGCCGACCAACAAACAAGCAAACATGCGTGCATCTGTACACATTTTGGTATCATTGCTTCAATTTTGATAGTTTGCATGGTTTTGCTGACTGAGGTTGACAAGCACTTTATGACAGGAAGCGTGACAATGACCTCATGGTTTGTATATGCTTGTATGTAATGCAAGAAGGTGAATGTGTGGTTTGTGTGCGTGTGTGTCTCCGCATGTGCGCGTGTGAAACATCTACAAAGAACATGTTGAACTATTGCGGGTGGCAAACCCGCCTATCAGGAATTGCCCAGTGAGGGAATGTGGCGCTCATATCAAGAAGGGGGCCTGATGGACCCACTGCATTCTCACTCCTGGCATGTTAAAAATTGTTGTTGCTTCCATTTTCTTCCAGGTGCTCATAGCTTTTCATGACGGGAGGTTCCCACCTGGGGACGTCAAAGCTTGATCTGTCAGACCACTGTGTGTGTGTGATTGTGTGTGTGTGTGCGCGCATGCGCTTTCCCCTGGTTTTGGAAGGGCTGCAGCGAGGTCACCGCGTGATTTGGAAACTATGAGGTCAGAATTGGACACTGGGAACAGCGGATTTGGAAACTATTCGGTGTGCAAGTGCCAAGGAACATTATTAGCCCCACCCCACCCCATCTCAAACGTAGCATCATGTCAGTGTTCAAGTGCCAAGGAACGTTATTAGCCCACCCCACCTCACCCCATGTACCATCATGTTGGTGTGCAAGTGCCAAGGAACCCCACCCCACCCCAGCCCACCGTACCAGCATACCTTGCACAACATCGAAGTATACAATCGCGAAAATTGACAACCCTTCCAGGGCGGCGAGTCAGCCGATAGCCACAAAAAAAAAACAACAAATAGTCCCACCCTTAAGTATGAACGTGTGGTCCATAATTTTGGAACCGTAGTTTATGAGTTGCACGAAATAGTGTCCTACTCGTAGTTTCTGAATCGCACGACGAGATAGTTTCCTAATCGTAGTTTCTGAATCGCACGCAATAGTTTCCTAATCGTAGTTTCCTAATCGTAGCAATAGTCTCCTAATCGTAGTTTCTGAATCGCACGTAATAGTTTCCTAATCGTAGTTTCCTAATCGTACGCAATAGTCTCCTAATCGTAGTTTCTCAATCGCACGTAATAGTTTCCTAATCGTAGTTTCCTAATCGTAGTTTCCTAATCGTACGCAATAGTTTCCTAATCGTAGTTTACTAATCGTACGCAATAGTTTCCTAATCGTAGTTTCTGAATCGTACGCAATAGTTTCCGAATCGTGGTTTCTTAATCGCACGTATTAGTTTCTGAATCGCGCGGAATAGTTTCCTAATCGTAGTTTCTGAATCGTAGTTTCTAAATCGCGTGTAGTTTCTGAATCGGGCAATGATCCTGCAGCGAAATCTAAGCTTGACACAGCCCCCTGGGCTGCAATTTGTCTAGCCTTAGCTTCAGGTGGGTGGAAACCAAGAACGATCCGACCGTTCTGCAACTGATTGGCTCCCACCCAACAGAGTCAACATACCAGGGCTGAGCATGTGGCCAGGTCCAGATGCTTTGGGTTGGTCGCCACCTTGCCTAAACATCAGAATCATGTCGTTTCGCAAGAACAATCCCTAATCCCTCGGCTCATTCTGCGGGACCAATGGGTAACATGGGCAACTCTTGGATTCTAGCGGTACAAAGCGTCGTCACAGTTGCATCCAACCTCAGAAGAGAAATTGTCCAACATTTTGTCCAAATAAACTGATGTGACAGCTGAAAAATCATAAAACCAGTCATTGTTCACTGGCTGGTAAGACAAGAATGAGCCAAATGGGCCGCGCATCAAAGTCCACTGTAAAATTTACAACTGTAAAATAAGGAATCCCTACAGCAAAAATTAATTAAGTTCTGGACACGGCAGTCCTTAGTGAGCCAATGAGCCAATGCCATAAGACAGAGTCTGGAGAAAATCTCAACCAGCATTTAGGCTGCTTTCCTCCTTCATCGACTCTGCATACGTTTACAGGTTCTTTAACTGCGCATAGTGTTGGATGTTGTGCGGAGTAGCTGTTGGCACCGTTTCTTCTATTGTCTGCTACGTTAATAGATCCGCCCTGTCAACATTCTCGGGGATTAATATGAATATTATAATTATATATATATTATAATATATTCTGGCAGCTACTAGCATGCCTCCCAATTGATATTTTTCCGGTGCATGGCTGATAGAACGTCCTCCCAAGAGTGTGCAAAACTTGTACTTAGATGTGGGCCTACTGCGTATGTGTTAACTTCAAATGCATATTGCAACTACGAGGTCCACATGGACCTTCAGCAACGCCACCCCGCTGAACGTTTGAAATGTATATGAATGACACCATCGTTATTTCATATTATTTTACGATAGTTTTTGCAGAAGATTGCCAGTGCGATTCTGTTTCAGCTGCCTTGCCAGGGCAAGAATGAGGCGAATGAGGCGGATGAGGATAAGGACGATGAGGACGATATAGGACGATGAGGACGATGAGGACGATGAGGACGATATAGGACGATGAGGACGATGAGGACGATATAGGACGATGAGGACGATGAGGACGATGAGGACGATGAGGACGATGAGGACGATGAGGACGATGAGGACGATGA
>Ga0126342_10008206_pt1 | contig 18694 bp, 14 predicted proteins | sample Cyp1metagenome_FD_92528 | JGI IMG/M metagenome (GOLD analysis project Ga0126342, IMG submission 92528) | Coral microbial communities from Lord Howe Island, Old Settlement Bay, Australia - Cyphastrea 1 metagenome | ecosystem: Host-associated > Invertebrates > Cnidaria > Coral ...
CGGCAGAGAACACTGTGGATCGCGGGTCGCAGTTGAGCAAGGACGACGAGGACGACGAGGACGACAAGGACGACAAGGATGACAAGGAGGACGAGGAGGACGAGGAGGAGAGGAGGAGGAGGAAGACGAGGACGAGGCAGGAGGCAGGAGGAGGCAACTGACATAAAATCTAACAACCCTCACCTGGCAGGTGGGGAACAAAGACCTGAGTCAGTTTCAATTCATTAAGATGTGTATATTTCAAATGACCCATACGTACCAATTAGTCATCCTAATCATTGCACGCATTGGCATGTGTTCTATATATATATTACGTACATACCCCAATTGTGAAACCAACAGTTTCGCAATGACGTTTGTTGTTGTATATAGTAGAGCTAATTATTCCCAATGAGATTCAATATGAATCTACCCCCTTGTAGTTTAACAGTTCGCTATGGAAAATTACACTATTTTGGACACGTGAATCATCGAACTTCGCTTCCATAGCAACCTGTTACTAAATGGTATAGTTTTCATTTTTGTTGGTGAACCTCCACTAATCACCAATACAATCCCATCAAATCACCACAAAATCCCATCAAATCACCCAAAAATGCCATCAAATAACCCCAAAAAAAAAATCAAATCACCCAACAAATCCCATCAAACCACATTAAAATCTGCAGTGCGAACGGAGCTGCTCCGCTTCCGCTTCCGCCCCACCTGGTGAACTCCCAAGCTGCCGCTGCTCGCGGCCTTCCAGCCGCTCCACGGCTGCCTGAAGTGGGGAACTGACAATGTTGGGTTGTATGAAGATGGGGAATAGTATAACAATGTCAACAGTTAACAATGATTGCTGACAGTATGGAATAGTTAACGGTGTTGACATAACAATAATGAACTGCGTTTGAAGGTTGGGCAGTGATTGTTAATTAACATCGGAAAACAAACCGTGTGTGAAATTAATAATTGTTTGTTTAGTATAATAAGGAAAGTATGAATATAGTGATTGTAAAAAGTGTTGTTGAAGAAGTTTAATAGTATTGTGATTAGTGTTGGACGCCGATTAGTATGAGGATGCGCTATTGTGACAAATGTTTCCAAAGTTATTTTGGATCTGTGGAATTGATTGAGGGGCGCACTATTGTGTGAAGTTGTTTTGGGGTAATAAGTGTTTTCACTTTTATTTTTTATTTTTTTTCAGATTTTTCATGTTATTTTCATACTTGATGTTTTTTCAACATTTTTGAAATATGTTTGTTGTCTGAAGAAACAATTTTTAAAGGGGGTAGTCCATGTGCAATATTGATCCTCAATAATATGTTTGTCGTGGTGGTCCTCTATTGTGTCCAGCTGCTGCCTGAGGTGACAAATTTTCCCATGTCCTTTGCTAAAGTTTTTTTCTTTTACTTTCTGGAATTCTCAGGAATGTCCAATTTCCCAAAATATATGATGCCTTATGAAAACCCAATAAAAAAAAACAGCAGCCAAACATTTTTTCAAGGGGGTAGTGCATGAGCAACCCTGATCCTCAATAATATGTTTGTTGTGGGGGTCCACTATTGTGTCCAGCTGCCTGAGGTGAGAAAAAAATCATACATTCCTTTTACACTTTCCTTTGCTAAAACTTGTTTCTTTTACTTAGCCCCATTCTTCTTGGAATCAAAACCAAAAGGTTTTTCCAAAGGGTGAACGTCAGCCAACCAAAAAAATCCATGAATGACCATGATCTTCAATAGTATGTTTGTTGTGTGGGTCCTCTATTGTGTCCAGCTGTTTTGTTTTTGAAATGTTATATCCTTTCCTTTGCTATAGTTTTTGTCTCTTACTTAGTTCAATTCTGCTTGCATCTTCACCATGATTTCTATGGTGTTTCTATGGGATTTTGATTAAACAATTCTATGGAAATTCTATGTACTTTCTATGGTGTTTCTATGATATTCTATAGTGTTTCTAAAGGTGTGTCTATGGTAGTTCTGTGGGATTCCTATGGGGTTTCAAAAGGATGTCTATGGGATTCCCTTTGGATTCCTATGGGGTTTCTGTGGTATTTCTATGATAATTCTATGGGATTTCTGTGGGATGTCCATTATATTTCTTTTGGATTTCTATGATATTTCTATGAGATTACTATGGGATTTTTTTAAAAAAAACAATGGTATTTCTCTGAAATTTCTGGAGGGTTTCTTTGGGAATTCTATGGGATGTCCATGAGGTTTCTTTGGAATTTCTATGGTGGTTCTATGATATTTCTTTGGGACTACTATTGGATTTCTACGGGATGTCGATGGCATTTCTATGGGATTCCTATGGGGTTTGAAAAGGATGTCTATGGGATTCCCATTGGGTTCCTATGGGATTTCTGAAGGGATGCTATGGGAATTCTATGGTATTCTTATGGGATTTCCATTGGATTCCTATAGGATTTCTATGGAATTTCTATGATGTTTCTATGGGATTCCTATGGGATTCCTATGGGATTCCTATTGGATTTCCATGATGTTTCTATGATATTTCTATGGGATTACTATGGGATTACTATGGGATGTCAATTGAAAGTAAGTTGACATCAATTGAAAATCAATGAAAGTAAGTTGAAATCAACTGAGAATCAATTGAACGTAGTTGAAATCAAAAGTAAATTGAAAATCAATTGAAAGTAATATGAAAGTCAATTGAAAGTAATTTGACATCAATTGAAACTAAATTGAAATCAATTGAAAGTAAATTGAAAGCAATTGAAATCAATTACAATCAATTGAAAGTCAATTGAAATAAAATTGAAATCAATTGAAATCAATTGAAAGTAAATTGAAATCAATTGAAATCAATTGAAATCAATTGAAAGTAAATTGAAATCAATTGAAATCAATTGATCAACATTTTATTCAGGACCTGGCACTTAAAGAAATCCACATTAAAGTGGATCCAAAAATTGTTTTGGGGGGGGCTACACTAATCAGCATCCAACATTATTCATAGAGTGATTGTTGAACAATATTAGTAGTTGACAGTGATGTTGACAGTATTCAAATATATTAATAGTTAACAGTGTAAATATATCAATAATTAATAGTGAAAAATAGTGATGCACTGCAAAACATATCATAAATTGACATAGTACAAACTGACAGGTTCCCACAGTCAAGCATATTCATTTGATAACGTTTGTTAAATACTGAGAAAGCAACTCAATTATATAATCATAATTAATATTTAAACTGACAGATTTATAATGAGCGTCAAGCGGCGAGGAACTGTCAAGTTAGGACAACCAGAAAACATTGGGATTATAGTGGTTTTATGGCATCATGGGAATATAATGGATGCACATGGATATACAATGGGAATATAATGGCGATGACAATAACTTTTGTTATACTCCCATCTTGAAATATTTTCTAAGGACTATATGATGAATATGTCATAGAGTCACTGGTAGATAATATAAAATATATTCCCAACATTGAATATAGAATGGATAATGTATCTTATGGTTATCCCCGTATTATATAACCAGTAATATATTCCCATAGTTCCCGATATGAATTATATGGGGATATATTCAGTTAATAGAGTCGGATTTAATGAATATATTTATATAGTGGATATACAAAGCGAAACATCGTGAATCCCACTATAATCCCATCATCAAATAACGCACATGGATATATAATGGAGATTATAGTGGATTTATCAATCATGGTCGGTAATATACTAGATATATAATGGGAATACAATAGGCATAAATCCAAATAATCGGGTAAAACCAATCGCAAACCATACCCAATAGTTAGATGCTTATTCTTGGGTATACCTCTATTGGATCTATTTGGTGTGATGTATAATGTGAAATGAGCCAAAATGCTTGGTGAATGGGATGGTTTGATGATTGTTGAGTTTACCATCAACTGGGTAACTTGGGTGGTCTAAAAGAATAGGTCTCTTTTGATGATCGCGTTCGTTTCTGCTCATGAAAAAAACTGATATAATCACGCTGATATAAAAAGGATTGCAAACATCAAGTCCAAGTGCCAAAACATGAGAAAATGGATGAAAATGGGATTGTTCTTGCGACCATTCAGCTCAAATGCACCGAAGGCAAAACCCTTAAAAACAAACATTCAACAAAAATAACATAAACTTCGCCCAGTTGAGATCTATTTACCATTTTAATGTGGCTATATCGTTGTAGCGGCCCTTCAACAATAACAATGGCTCACCACTATTTCAATACGATTTTGCCCAACTCTCCAGCTTAAAGTTGAACAGTGACCAAAAAATACCACGATTATGGTGTATACAATTCCCATTCAAAACTGTTTAAACCCATGTTCTTCTATAGTAAAACCATCATTCTTGAGGATCCAACCCCATCAAACCCTGATGTTTCATGGTTTTCGATAGTTCAACAGCTGATTTTTCAAGGGTATTTCACCACTCCACCCGCAACGCCCGCGTCCATCGCGGGCGTCCCCACGATGACTTTCCGCGCCAAGGCATCGGGCACGGAGCGCCTCTCGCTGAGACGTTGGAAGAAGTCCAGCCGCAGGCCGGACAAATGCCTCGGCATCCACTGGACTGTGATGTATATCTGATGTATATCTGATGATATTCTGGCTACTTATACTCTAGATACATCAAGATATGATATTTGCTTATATCATCTTATATCATACATTTATAGATATACAATGATATACATAGTATAAATATATATATATATATGCTGCTTCTATGCTGTATGATATTGTATAATTATATGTGTGGGATAACACTCAATATCTACATCTAATACCTAATCGGACAGCTACGTATAACAAAATTGAAAAAGTGGATTGTATCAGCTGGCAATTAAGAGTATGGTAATTGGAGTATGTTGTTAGATTTACTGGCCCAAGAGATATGCCAGTTGTAAACATGTCTTTGCGGCAACTCGACTATATCTGGAGATTTCAATCCTACAGAGTTTATGGATGGAGGCTCAACCCCCAAACCCAGTCCGGAGGCCCCCTGCTGTGTTTGGGTAGCATCCCGGCCGCACAAAGCATCCACGGGGCGAGCCTACAAGGGGCTGACCCGTGGAGAGGACTTGCAGAAAGCCGGTGTTCATCCGGCATTGGGTACATGCCGCACATGATATACATGTTTGAACCACCAATTGGAATATTTCCCCTGGCAACTGCTGCCATGAGCTCCTGCCAGCTTGCAATTTACAGCGGCAAAGTCCTTTATTTGGCAAGCTCCGCCAAACTAGTAGTATGTTACATTTGTTTGCGATATGTTTTCTTCGAAGATTGTGTTTTTGGCTGTTTGTAAGGAGTGTTTTAAGCTCTTTGTCCGGGGGAGACTTTCCATAGGATCATAGGCAAATGAGCAAATGTATGCATATGTCCGTGTCTCACCCATCTTGAATAATAAAATCCTGTTCTTACCATTAAGAAAATAAGTCACAGGTTTCCCGGTGAAAATATTCTCCTTCACCCTTCACCATTTGACAAGTATTCAAAAACCCCTCTGTTCTTCAATTGTACTTTCTGGTTTGCATCACCAACAAAACATAAAGGATAATGATAATCGCCAATATATATATATATATATAAAATCATATATACATATGTATGTATGTATGTATGTATGTATGTGTGTATGTATGTGTGTATGTATGTATGTATGTATGTATGTATGTATGTATGTATGTATGTGTGTATGTATGTGTGTATGTATGTGTGTATGTATGTGTGTATGTATGTAAATGTATGTAAATGTATGCAAATGTATGTACATGTATGTAAATGTATGTAAATGTATGTAAATGTATGTAAATGTATGTAAATGTATGTAAATGTATGTAAATGTATGTAAATGTATGTATGTATGCATGCATGGATGTATGTATGCATGCATTGCATTGTATTGTATTGTGTTGTGTTGTGTTGTGTTGCATTGCATTGTATTGCATTGCATTGTATTGTATGTATTGTGTGTATTGTATGTATTGTATGTATTGTATGTATTGTATGTGTTGTATGTATTGTATGTATTGTATGTAATGTAATGTAATGTTATGTTAAATTATGTTATGTATGTATGCATAATATTATATATACTGTGTATGTGTATATATATACATATATATATATATATGTTATTAACCCTCTATAATCACCAACCATCAGGGGGGTTGAATGCTCACCTAACTGGAAAGCCAGGTCCAACATTCTTTCCATCCGAGCCTGACTGGACAACCAAATCACTTCAGATAAGCGAGACAGCAGGCCGAAAATGGGCCAGCCCTCAGTGCTGGATTTGAAGTTAGAATGTTTGGCAATGGTTGGCATCTGGGTTAGTTCACGCCGTACAGATCTGATGATTATGATGCTGCAACCGAAATCTACTTGATTGCATCATGTTACAGCCGAACTTCATAATGTGTGAACTAACCCAGATAATAATAGATGGTCTGATTTGATGAACTAACATGATTATGATCGATTCTACCCATGATTATGATGAACTAACATCATGGTCTGATTTGTTCTTTTATCTCAGTGTGACTGCGATACTTCCAGCTCATGGATCCCAACTCCCCAGTTTTTCATCCAGCAACAGCTGGACCACCCTGGGCTGCCCTGTGGATGAAACATGAAACAACATGATAGAGGCCCGCTTCAGCAACATGTTCCCAGTTGACTAACACCAGTAGGAATTTAAACTTGGAAGTCTCAGGATTTTTTGGGGCCCCATTCAATCAACTAAGATAACTAAGATGTATATCCTGGGTTGACAAATTATATAACATTAAAATATAATTGTATAATATGTTTATACACCTTCCTTACATTTCCGCTAGCTACAGCAGCAGCATGCTGCAGCCATGTAGCCAATGACATAAAGTCCCAAAAGCTCCGTTCCAGCTTCTGCAAGCGATCAAAGGCCACCCACAGCATCCCATAACCTGCACAGCTGGTGGTGGTAACTCAGGTGCCCTAAAACATCAGATCTTACGGAGATCTTACATTCCGTTCCTCCAGTTTATGATATTTATGGCGACCTAACCCACTGGCTGATTATTCATGATATACTTCTGAAACGTATTCATTGGAGTTGTCAATTGCACGCGGACCACGCCAGTTGAATGAAAGAACCATCATCTCATCTTTTTTTCTGGGGTTGAAGTTTGAACCGTATATGTGATACATCTGGGTGTGTCTGAAACGACCGCACCTCCAACAAATCGTTCTTTTCATAGTTTCCCTCTTCAAATATTTGCGGCCATCCCCCGTTCTTGCACGAACCCATTCTACCTTTGATATCCTTTGATGATTCCCGTATATACCCGTTATATACCCATTTCATACCCATCATATACTCATGTATAACCATTACATATACCCATCCACCACATGCTTTGTGTTATATCCTCGGATATGTTGCTTAAATCACCAGCCCTCGCCACTTCAGTCAAGCATCGCTCGCCCGGAGTCAGGAAACTCATCGCGAAAAAGTTGCTGGCCACCTGCAGGAATCTAAGCCGCTAGGGTCCCTCCGGTCATTGGGATACTATAGGCCCTATAATTAATTGTGTCATTGGATTGGTTTAAGGGAAAATTTACGGGATACCGCCATATTTAATGGTAAAAACCATGGTTTTCTGTAGATTTTCCCCTAAACCAATCCAATTCATAACAGCTTGCTATGAAAGCCATGGCCCATTTAGATCTGTTTAGTTCGATGTTACACAAGGGCAATTTTCCATAGGCATGTGAGTTGGCTCCAGAGTTTCTGCATTTTTGTTGCCCATTTCTGGTGGGTTTACCAATGGGGAAATGACCAATCACCCACAGGAAAATGATGAATTCAGATTGTAGCAACCACCCCAAAGATAGAAGTTGGTGAAATCGTACAACAAAATCGTGCTTTTCATTGCGCAATTCAGTCAGTGTTTTGGGTTCATAAAATTGGTCATTGTTGCCAGGCTCGAGTGTTGGTTGTCGAGTCCGGGTCAACTTGCTGTGCTTCACCAAAATGGACCAATGTTTAATTTAGTGCCAGTTGGTCAATCAGATTAATCTATAGTTATGTTGCAATATATATATATATATCATAATTACCAGTCCGTATGTGGTTTTGTAAGGCCTGAAGCCTGAAAAATGTTGACCCATGCCTGCTGTTGGCATTTTATGGCACTGTGATTCCTAAATCGGGTACCTGGAAATTGGAATCATTGCGGAGGAATCTCCATGATTCCATTCTTGTTGATCAAGTCTGATCAGCCAGAATTTAACTGTCCCTTTCTGAAGTTCAGAATCATAAAAAAAAACCACGGTCCCACGGTTGATGACAAAGGAGTTTGATTCATAGGTGAAGTTCTCATGCACCTGGCCCAGTTCGCAGGGATTCTCGACCTGGCGTGAGGCCAGATCAAATCTGTCAGATTTATACAGATTTGACCGACGAATATTGGCTAAAACGGCTAAAACCCAACAATCCAACATGAAACCAACAAAAAAAAAAATAATATATATATATACTCTCGGAGAGTATCATCTACACAACTTAACCATGCATGTCTTGGTGCTCAGGGTTGGAACCCAGCCAACCCTACCGGCCCTAGCATGATGGGCTCTTCTCTTTAGTCATCTCAAGTTTTATCGGCGAGAATCTCTGTCTGTGTTGGTTGAATCCCTGTTTTGCTGGCGTCATCCTATGCTGCTTGAATCCGCATTAACTATCGACTGTGAGATCACAATTCATTAAACCCGAAGCGTGTTGGTCACGCTGAATTTCTTGAATGCCAGTTTTGTTGGTTACAGTTACATTCCATTTCTTCATATGCACGTAACATATACGGATGTGTTTGTCTTACTTTGGGCTTCAACCCCCCGAAAAACTATTGTCAGTGTCATTGGGGATCATCATTTGCCACAAAGCCATCGACTCGGCCTGAGCTTTGCTGATCTGGGACTGGGAGTTGCTGATGAGGCCTAAGCAGTCAGAATCGCTGCCGATGTCCCCAACATCTCCCCAACCCTCTTATGGGATTTACTTCCAACTGGAGGTGCAATGTAAATCCTCATAAATCCCCAGGTAGAACAGTCTTAGAACAGTTGGACACCTGGAAATTATGGGGGAAACATCATCTCTTTAATTTATCCTGGCAACACTGTTCTATCCTTAAAGGCGATCCCTCTATATTGGAATATTCGCCGTCCTTTGAGTCGCTACCACTGAACATCTTTGCCAATTGAAACCCCGATCATTCCAGGTATTGATTTGGGTCTGCCTTAAAATGGAGCACGCTATTTCCAAATCAGCTGGTTTATGAACCTTTTCCCCATCAGATTGTGCCATCAAAATTTCAGACACACCCAGAGATCATATTGTTGGCTGGGTTGGCTGGCCATATCCCATTATATCCCCATGAAACCCCATGTTTGTTGACAAAACCTCTGCTCTTGTTGGCTAAACCTCCGTTTTCGTTGGCTAAAGCCACTTTTTGCCAGTCATATTCCACGGGCCATCTGCCTACCCAACAAAACATAACAAAACCGTGCCTGGTTGCATCTGCAGAATGTTCATCCTCAGCGGCCAGGGCAACCATAAAATTGAAACCTGTTGCTTCTTTAGGGGAGTTGTGTTGTGTTGTTCCAACATGTTCCAACTAGAAAAATGAATCACAGTTCAACGCTTAGCTGTTTAGTTTCTTTCCATCTGATTCATTCTGAATACGCCAAGAAATGGGCCCTTTTTCTCAGCTGTCTTACGCCAATGCCACTGAGATTCGCTGCAATGCCACCTTGGGTGTGCCGGAAAAATGGGAAAAGCCATGGAAAACCAATGGACACCAGCCATTTAACTGATCAGACTGGGGGTGTTTTGGCTTCGCCACACGAGCTTGATCAAATCCATGTGGGGCTTTTGCCCCAAAGTGCCCCAAAGGGATGGTTTGCCCAATATGTCGGGCCAAAGCAAATCCTCCAGTCGACGAATTAAACTATGGAAACCACTGGTTTTTAAAAGGTAAGTTATTGTAAAATTATAAATGAACCATTTTGCATAAGTACCAATACTTCCAAAGACAATTGTTTAAATAGTCGTTATTGCAAGAACTTTTTTTGTGAAAGCCTTGTTTTTGTCAAAAAAATGGCGCCGAGTCCGTTGAAAAATGGTTCTTAATATTGTTTTAGGCAAAGTTCTACGGCAAAAACTAAACGTTCCACGGCAAAAAAAAACTAACCTACCCCGAAAATGTCCGGTCTACACTTTGCCTACGGTTTGTCTACAGTTCTTGGGCTAGGCCTTAGGCAAGGAGTCGTTAGTGAACAAAAATTACACGTTGCTTAGCAAAAAGCATGCCTCTCCGGGAATCCATGGATTGGTTTAAGGAAACAAATGCCGGAAACGATAGATTTTCCCATTAAATATGGGGTTTTCCTGTAAATTTCCCCTAACCCAATCCATTGAGGGAAGGCTATTTAAAAGTCGGGGAATGCTACTAACCTCAGCCAGGGCGCAGTAGGACCACACGCCTGTGTCACCAAAGCAGCGTCGACTACGCATAACAGGCTCAGAAAGCGTGCTGTAGGTGACCAAGTCCTGTGCTGTTTTGTGGGTTGCATGAGCAACCTTGAGCAACAAATGTGGGAAATAACTATTTTTTAGGCAACAAAAAAGAAAAACAAGTTGTTCTCCCACTGGTATGTAACCAGGTGCCAACAAAAACCATAGGTACTTTTTCTGGGCTCCACAAGTCAGATACCGGGTATCCCATGGGATGCCCATGAGATGCCCACACCAGGGACAAGCGGTGCCCGGTCCTCGCGAACTGCCGTCCAATTCACATGCAGCTCGTCCCCACACTGGGACCTTTCGGTGCAGAGTAGATCTGGGTTTAAGCCTCAAAGGTGGAAACTTAAGGCACCAAATTGGAATATGATGCTGTGATTGGATGATTATGATGATTAGAGAAATCCCAACCATCATAACCATCTACATTGTTACATACTGATCTTGCAGTGAAGGGCCTAAAGCAAATGTTCCCCAGTAGGCCCGGTAGTTTCCTCACATGGTTGGGAAACAAAAAGAGTAAGCTACAGCAGTCCATGGCCAAGCATGGGCTTGCTACTCAGCAGGGTATCATGCTCATATGGATGCGCGCGCGCACACACACACACGCACGCGCACACACACACACCCATATATATATATATATACAATTTATACATATAATCATATATACAATCCCAATATATATATATATAGATATACTTAGATCCATGCATACATGGATGTATGTGCAAGATGCATGCATGTGGGTATGCATGTCTGCATGTGTGCATGTATGTGTGTATCAAATTCTGTTTAAATCAAACCATTTCTGCGCAAACCATTCACCAAACTGCTGACCCAACTGAAACTTGTTTTTGCCGGTTCAATTTCACGATGGTTCATGTAACTATCTTTTGGTGTGTCAAAAAAATAACATGTTTTCAGGCTGAATTACATAAATACACCCACCAACCTAAACTCATGCCATTTAGGGGATAAGTCCCCTAGCGTTATCCACAGTGTCGTCGTCGTGCGGTCCCCAGTGTGTTTACATCAGTTTACCCTGCCTCTGCCCAAGCGCTGAGCAAAGAAGTAACGGTGTCGCAAGCCACCTCGGTGCATTGGGATCACAATCGTCGGATATCGTAGGATACACCGGAAAAACATATGGGTTTGTCTGAAACTAGGGTATATTCCCAATGAAATAGCCATTTAAAAACGGGATAATGATCAGCAAAATCATTGGGTAAATGGGGTTTAGCCTATTTTCAGACAAACCCATATGTTAAAAATACCAAACCCAACACCATTTGGTGAAATCCAGTGATTTGATCTGATGAATTTGCCCACAAAAATGCCGTCAAGTCGCATTTCCAAGATAGATCAATATGGTAAACTCATCAACATTTCAATCACTGCCCTTATATTGTAATGTTAAACGCACCCTGAATGGCCCCAAATATGTGTAAATTCCCTACTAAACCATAGTTTCCATGGAACTTTTAGTAGTAGGGCAGTAGGGGGAAGGAATTAGAAAAAATCATTTCAATAAACAACTAGGTGGAAGAGGGCGCTTTGTTTGCAGATATTATTGGAAGGGTAAAATTGATTAGGTACCTTGACCCTAGATCTATCTTAATTTACAAATAACATTTTTAAACAAAATATGTTTATTGAAGTTTATTGATTGTTCATTCTTTTTGGCGTGAAATGCACAGCGGACAAATTGAGGGTCAAGTTGTGATGGATGTCAAAACTCAGCATGCAATATGCTTACTGTCCCCAAAAGACTCCTGCAGTTCTCTTTAAAATACCGCACGCTTCCTAGACAAACCCATTGGTTTTTCGGAAAAAAAGTTGCCCCCAAGTGCCCAGTTCCACTGGTCTACTGAAAAATGACCATTTCTCAGAGCCACATCCCACCGCCAGCTGGCGCTGCCGACGTCCTTTTTGACTCCGCTTTCCTTGTTTTCTTGTTCAAGGGGCCAGAGCTACAGCTGCCCAGCAAGCTATCCGCGACTTTTCAGCTTAGTGCTTGTTGCTGTGGCAAAAGCCATAGATGGCATCCGGTGTGATGGTCTATCAGGGATATCATCGAGAGCAACAGTTGCACAAACAAAAAAAAATGATTGGATAAGAGTATCATTTCACAGGCGGATTCATCCAGTTAAATCAATATTAGGAACATATTCCAGGAATTCAGGGGATGATTCATACATATAACACTCATTCCAGTTCCATTACCCTTCAGTAAACTAACATAGATGTGGAAAAAAACACCATTTGTAGATCATTTTCCTACTGTGGATGTTTTCGAAATCTTGCACCACCTTGGATGGTTGAAACAAGTTGAAACCCTATAAATAATGGGATAATGGGAAGTTTACCACCTATCAACTGGGGATTTCTTCTCCAAGTCAACGGAGAGCTCGGCCGCCAGCGTCAAAAGGCGCGCTTTCTTTTAATGGCTCCGCGGCTCACCAGTGGGCTGAAATTCTCACAGATCTATCATAATCCAACATGGAGGAGAAAAAAAAACATTAAAAAAAACGGGAAACATTGGAGATTTTTAATGACTTGAATATGGTTAAGAATGTTAAATGGGAAGCATTGGAGGTTTTCATGATGTTGTATACGATGTTTAATGGGACAAGATTGGAGGCTTCCATAGCTAACTTTACTGGTGGGTATATGGAGATATGTCAATGACTCATTGGCAATGGGAACAACTGACTGATTTATATAGGTGTGAATTCGGTGAATATTGTGTGTGCACCATGCTTTCAGAATCTTTCAGATGTCTTTTTTACAGGGTACCCATGTGTACCCCATGCACTTTCAGGCCATCTTTCTTATCAATACAGGTGATGTTTCAAAACCCCCAAAGGGATCCAAAGGGGACCTTTACCTCAACCCCATTTGTGATGAATTTACATGAAAACTAGTGACATGAATAATTACCAGCGTGGCGCTGTTTCAGCTGTCGCTGTTGAGTGGTCTTGCCGACGACAAAACAGTTCTTGAACATCCACAGGGTGATGATCGCGACAAGATCTTTGTCCTTTAAAAATATCCAGGGCCCTATTTTTTACTGCCGAAGAAGACATCTGCGTCCAGATGTCCATTAGCCTGCTGAAGGATCAAAGAGAGCCGTCGCGGCAGTGTCTATGTGGAGGATCACCACGGCTAGTAACTGATTAGTGAGCAGGTTATAACCCAATTAGAGATGGGATAACCGATTTAATTAGGGGACTTGTGGACTAGGGCTAGTCATTCACCAGTTATAATTCATCCTCCAATTAATTAATCCCCTCCCAATCAAAAGCCAGCATTCTGCACACAAGAACCCGGGTTTAGTTCAAGATCTGTTCCTTGTGAGGTGACGAATATGTCTCATTTTTTGGTGTGTGGGGTTCTACCCTCTGGTAATTTAACAGAGCTATTGAAAATGGCCATTATTAATGGGTAAATCCACTATAAATGGCCATTTTCAATAGCTATGTTAAATTACCAGAGGGGTTCTACATCATTTGCGAAAATGCCTACGGGCCTACAATGGCCTCCCGTTGCATGTTGTCGCACAACAAAATGAAACTCGGCAGCGCTCGGACGGCGTAACAAGCCCGTAACCAAGCATCGCTAAAAAACACCACCGCGCTAAACACAACGCAACACAACAAAAACACATGAACATGCAGTTCAATGTACCCTCTGGTAATTTAACGTAACTATGGAAAATCACAATTTTTCATGGGAAATTTCACTATAAATGGTGATTTTCCATAGTTACGTTAAATTACCAGAGGGTAAAAGATGTATATAATTTACCAAAATTCAAAATAACCGATTGATTGAAGGGGACGCATTCACACCCGCAGATATAGATGCTGCCTGATAATTCCAAGTTTGATCCAAACGAGCAGGCCCCCAGCGGCAGTTCAGAGCTTCAGATTCATCCCAACTGCAAGGGCGTGGCTGTTGGAATACTAAAGAAACAAATCACATCTGACTGAATCTCACTGATTCTCAAAAGCAGTCCTTAATCAATCTGATTCACTGTTTTTTTTTGGTTCTATCGTGATCATCTATCGTTGATTAGAGGAGTGCTAAATCTTATCATATTTTTCAATATTTTTTCAGATACAAACCCGGTTTAACCTCCGCGTGCTCGGAGGATCTGTGCGTCTACTCGCTATCCTTCAGAATGACATCGATGTAGCGGGAGTTGTTTGGAATCACACCTCGGCTGAGTTGGAGACTGTGACAGTTGCACTACAGTTGTGACATTTGGTCAAAGAAAACAAAGTGTGGTATACGTGAAAAGCCCTTTCCATGAAGATGTTGTGACATATGATGTTCTGCTGATTGATGAAGAATCATGAAGAGTTTCCCCTAACATTCTTTGCATATTTCAAACATTCCCTTAAGCTTTATTCTTCCCTGTCGCCAAGATGGTGCCTTGGCAATAGCAAGCGTTCAAACCAAAGATTGAACATTTTGGTTCATGCTGATCTCTCAAACAAATGGTAAATGTCCACACAAAGTATCGAATCACCTGCCTGAGATGGACATATTTTTTGAACATGAGCGCATGTTATCGTTTGTTGATAATGCATTATCGTTTTCCAAGCCTCAGCTTAATTTCCCAAATTCAGAGATGTCTCGAATGTTTGTGTGTGTTTCCTCCCATGTCCCTAGGTTTTTGGGTGTTTTGTTCGCATCCAGGGGAATCCAAGGTAGTGCCAAGTTACTTTTGTGCAATGTCTCTGTGGCCTTCTTGGCCGATTCCGCATCCTTGAAAATCACCACCGCCGAGCCGCGCGTCACCCAGTGCATGTCCGCCACTTCGCCTGCTGTTTTGGACAAACGTAGACATGGGACATGCATTTTCCGCACAAAAAAATGGGAAACATTAAAACAACAACGCGAAATTAAAGATGAGAAATTCATAGTAACATGTCTTCTGCTACTACTTTCCTCAACACAGCGAAATCAAGATGATGCCATGGATAGAATCCCTTCCCCCGTTCATATTTCAAAGATCCCCCACAAACCATGGTGGATGGTGGGTTATAAAAACGCGGGTGTATAATATTAGTGGGATGGGACATTCTTTTTTAAAAGGTTTCCTCACTAAAACGTGGACCATGAATATAGAACAAAAACATAAAAATTAAGAAATGAAGAGAAACATATCTGACCAAATAGGGACGCATTCATTGGACAAAAAAGAATACGAATCTGAAACTATCAAAAATTATCAGACATGATCTGCACCATATCTTTTAACTTGGTTGATAGCCCCACCGAACAAGTTCGATATATCCATAATAAATCCTGATTGTTGTACTCAAAACCAACTTTGCTAACAAACTGGGGCCCCTTCGGCATCAGAGCCGGTCATCCCTGAAAACATGGGGATTTCAACTGTTTGAGTCTCCAGATCAGTGGATTTGATTCAAGTCTGGCCTGCCGCGGACATATGACTTTGCAGCTGTTCATCGGTGGTGCCAAAGTCAAATCCACGCACAAAAACACGGCCTGAACCTGCAGCCGGACTGCGAAATGTATATTAGTGAATATATTATGCAAAGTTGCATTAATCAACAAATAGAATAATATTCCCGGACATGGTTCAAGGGACATCAAACCCGCATCATCCCGCCTTCAGTCGGCAGCTCTGACTAATTCTGACTACATGTTGAATCTAGTTCGTATGGTTAGGCACACACGCCATGGCCATGGCGATCACCTATGATCCTATGCAAAAATCACTGATTGATTACCCTCTGGTAAATAAACATAGACCCTGAAAATTACCTATTTTTAATGGAAACTAATCTTCCAACCCCTATCTGGCAGGGTCTATGTTAATTTACCAGAGGGTAGATGGGTAATGTCCCCACATAAATGGCAAACAAATGAATTCAAGTATCAGTAATTATGTACATCAATAGGGGACATTAACTATGGCTATACAGCATATCAACTGGCATACGACGTAATATAAAACCTATCCAACTGCGTCAAACTACATCCAACTACTCAATCGAGGCTTACCCGGGTATCAACCAGCTACAGAACATTGGGGTTGGCAGCCCCAAATCCACCAGATTAATGCCAACCCCCGCATTAAATACATTTAAATACATCATTAGTACCAAATAAGTGTTTTAATCCCCTACATCCACCATGGTTTCTGGGGGTTGTTTAGTATGAACGGAGGAATTCAATTACTGAAACACTGCATAATACTTAAACAAAATATTTTACTTAAACATTTATTATAAAACATAATATGATATGATATGATATCATAATTCAAGTATATACTGAAACATCACTATCATCATATTCCCTACTGAAATCTTCAAGGCCCTTCAACCACCGCGAGTCTGGCCTGGAGGATCTTCCTTCCTCCCTTTGCTGCCCTTGCCTTTGCCCTTGCCCCAGTAGCGGGCTAGGTTGGCAAACCAGAACTCGGTGCGAAGCCGCCAGCGATACCAGGATGGAGGGCACCTATAAATACAGAAATAAATAGAAGTATAAATATAATTAATATATAAATACGAATATTTATCTCTCTCTCTCTCTCTCTTACATATATGTATATTTGTAAAAATAATAGATATATATATATATATTATAATTCCAATCAACCATAGTTAACTGAAAAATACTAGTAGTATCTACTGGCCCATAATTAACGCAAAAGAACTTGTGGCAAAATGAATGCAGAGTCTCCGGTTTTGAGGGTCGACTGGCAAGGGCTGGATATCATATCAGAGATGGGTAGTAATATCTCCCAATGGATTGGTTCCAACAAAAAACCTGCAGGAAACCTGGTTTTAAATGGTTTTAATAACCCAACTGATTCTGGTAATGCATCGAGTGCCCCCCAGAAAATGCTACAGGTTAGATGACCTGCAGATCTACTTGACTGAACAGGCTCAACTTGGGGGTGGGTTGCTGTACCTCCTGTGGATTGCTGTAAGATGACGACATTAGGAGGCTCCCCACCAAAAAAAACATGTGAAATTGACAAAAGCCGGTTTGAAAAGTGGGACATATCACAGAAGTAGTTATCAGAGTTAAACAACTGTTCCAATTTTATCAAGTTCTCAGAGTTAAATATTCTCCAATTCTATCAAATAATTGTTCCAATTATATCAATCACATATATATATATATATATATATATATATGTATACATATATATGTATTATATTATATTATATTATATTAGATTAGATTATATTTTATATTATATTATTATGTATATCAAATCATTATGAAATCGACCCAATGTACTTGCAGAATCAAGTGAAACGATCTCTGAACAGCAAGAAGAGACCAACTGGACAATCATGACACATCTGCAAAACACAGGGAATTATTATGAAACACTTTCCATCCATGAATTATTATGGAATTCCTCCACTCGCCACTCACCTATTATGATGATTTATGATGGATATAGTCTGATATAGTAATTCCATTGAAAACACCAGGAATTATGAAACATCACAGGTCAGTGGAACCTATTTATGATGGATATAGTAATTCCATTGAAAACACCGGGAATTATGAAAAATCAGAGCTCAGAACCCAAAGCTACCCTCGGCCTCAGGATCTCCATCGTGCCAAGAATCCATGGCTCCAGGCATTCCCTGGTGAAAAGCCGAGCGGCCAAAACCGGGAAAAAAAACACACATTGGGCATGCAACTCTATACTATAATATTACCCACAGACACTGTGTGTTGCCCAAACCCAGAATAGCGTAAATTACAAGGATTTTTTGTTCACACTATACATCTCATATAAATTCTCCCACCCCCGTTAAACTTCTACATTCATTGAAGATCTTCAATATGAAGATCTTCAATAAGGGTTTAATTCTCCCACCCCCATTAAATTTCTACATTCATTGAAGATCTTCAATAAGGGTTTAATTCTCCCACCCCCGTTAAACTCTTACATTCACTGAAGATCTTCAATATGAAGATCTTCAATAAGGGTTTAATTCTCCCACCCCCATTAAACTTCTACATTCATTGAAGATCTTCAATAAGGGTTTAATTCTCCCACCCCCATTAAACTTCTACATTCATTGAAGATCTTCAATAAGGGTTTAATTCTCCCACCCCCGTTAAACTTCTA
>Ga0126342_10008207_pt1 | contig 18693 bp, 15 predicted proteins | sample Cyp1metagenome_FD_92528 | JGI IMG/M metagenome (GOLD analysis project Ga0126342, IMG submission 92528) | Coral microbial communities from Lord Howe Island, Old Settlement Bay, Australia - Cyphastrea 1 metagenome | ecosystem: Host-associated > Invertebrates > Cnidaria > Coral ...
TCCAACCACCTTTCGTTCAATCAGTGGATTCGCTCTGCCATCCGTGATTCACAACAACCAACGTCTCCTATAGGTTTCCTATTCTGAAACTTCCGCCACCGCCTTGTGCGGTACTACTGGTAAAACTATATAAAACTGGTGATATAGCACATGACAACATATAGATGGTAGGATATCCGGAGGGAAGGGTTGATATGACCTTATGGGTAAGGTACCCGAAGATGCGATGCTTTGGTTTCTTGCATGTACAACGAATGACCAGTTATTCATTAATCCAGTCTGTTGGTTAAGCCAACATTTTTCTCCAACAATTCATTTCTGTTGATTCGACCGTGTTTGTTCTTGGTGAATTTCCGACTGCTTTAAGTTATGGTAGAATCATGTGAACCCCCCATTTTCACCATGTTCACCAGGTGTTTTCATGGATTTTCCATGGATTTTCCACGATTTTCCCATGATTTTCGTCCTTGAACGTCCTTCCATCTGTTTCGAATGGTCTCCGGCAGGTCGTCCGGTTGACCACCTGTCAACGTCGCGCCCTGGCGTTGGTGCGCGCACAGGCGACGTATCTTCACCAGGTGGGATCTGTCCATTGGAGTCCATTGGAGGATTTGTAACCAGCTGGTACTTTATTGATGGTTTACCGTTCTCAAAATCAACCATGGTTAATCAGCCATAGCCATGGGAAATGACCCATAGAAATAGATGGTTTACCGTTCTTAAAAATGGGTGGATTTTTCCATGGCTAATTATGTTAGTCACAACCAGATGATTCATTGTCAGTAAATTTTGTACCATCTGGTTATGACTAACAGTTCGCGAACTGGAAAGATCCACCATTTTTAAGAACGGTAAACCATCTATTTCTATGAGCCATGGCTTCCATGGCTATGTTGAATAACCAGAGGGTAACGGGTAGATCATGGTGGATAGCTATGATTCATGGTCAGTGAAAATGGTCAGTAATTGGATGCAACATGATGTAAATGGTGACTAAGTAGATTATTTATGATGATTGACCTATGAAATGAATAATGGGTAGTTTTTTACTATCTAATGGATTGTGGGAAGTATATGGTGGATAGCTAAGTAGATGATAGTATGGATGATTTACCTACTATTTGACGATGGGCAGTTTTTTTTTACAAAATCTTGAATTGTAGTGATGACATCAGCCTATTTGTAGTAATTTCCATAGCTATTTTAAATTTCCAAATGTTACTCATTGAAACCGGGGATTTAAGACATGGATTTGATCAATGACATAATCATCAAAACAACTGAAACCTCATATAGAGATTCGTCACTAAAGCCCAAACCAGGAGTTTGACATATCCCATGTTGGTTGATTAAATCATCAATATTGATGAATTGATATTGATTTACATAGATAGATGATATAACCCGTATATCAGCACTACAGTACGGATTTAATCAATGATTTAATCAACCAAATATGGGGTTTTATTATATGTGATTTGATTATTTAATCGAATATGGGGTTTAATCATCTGGGTTTATCAAGGTGTTTTTAGTGTTCTATAGTTTTTCAGGGATGCATATAAAAAGGGGATTGCAGACAAAGAAGGCATCAAATGAAAACCCTATTAAAAGGGTGGCATGCATCAAAATAGGGATTTGACCAATGATAAATATGGGCAGATGGCTGAAAATTGATTCACTATCCCCCAAAACAGTTTGACCCTGAGAGTAGCCAATTCTTGAAGGGAGTTAGAGGTTTCCAACGTCCTAGCTCGTAAGATCGTCATATTAGTGATGTTATGACTGAGTTCTTTTCTGGTGAGTTATTATATGGTGAGTTCTTATTACTTATCGTGGTCAGAATGTATCTTAAGGTTCCATCCATGGCTTGGATTAGTTGGATTTAACTTGCCGAAATGGGGATGAAAAAAATCCCGTCAACGATGACTTTGTTTCATAGTATGATGGGTTGAGCAACAAAAGTGGGGACTGAAACAGTTGGATGTTGTGATTCTTTATGGGTCGAAAAAAAAACGTAATTTTGTTTCAACGTGCCAAAATGTGAATTTTTAACGTAGTATAATGAATGGCGTTGTCCAAACATACGTACATCATAGGGATCATATTGCAGATTGGTTGAGCAACAAGAGTTGTGATTTATCGGGAAACAATGGGGTCTTGTATTTCTTGATTGGTCAAAACTATCAAGGTCTAAGCTGTGGTGGTTTAAATACCACCAGTATGAATAGTGACTTGTGATTTAAGCCAACAAGTCATTGGTTCACAGACTGTTCATGGTAATTTTGTTTTACCATCGGCCATCGGATATTTAAACAATTATAAAACTATTTGCTGGTCACGGGAATTTGACCAACATGAAATTGGACTTGAATGGAAACCCACATGTTTCTTTTTACAAAGCAGATTTGAAATGGTTTTGCTGAAAATAGTGGTATATCAAATCGTATCCATTCATATCCCATGTAAGTATCATTCATACCCCATGTAAGTATCATTCATATCCCATGTACCCTATGGTAAACTTTCACATAACTATGGAAAATCATCATTTTCCATGGCTAAATCCACTATTTCGATGGCCAGTTTCAAGCACTGGATTTGGGGATACCCCCCGGATCACCTGCGACTGGATGGCAGTGATGGGCAGAACCAGATGGCAACTGAATTAAATGTGAATCAAATCGAATCATCAAACGAATCATCTGAGTCAAATGATCTCACTAAAGTTGACTAAAGTTTGTTTTTTTCCGCAGAGATAATAGATCATTCATGTTTGACCCAAAATCCGCTGGAACATCTGCTGGCAAATCCGCTGCCCATCCAGGCTGCCTATCCCAGAGTCTTGGAGCGATTTCAGAAGATGGGTTACACCGACAAGGAACTCCAGGCTCGCCTTACCGCTGGCCACAACGGGACATATTCCTTTTCCTTTTGCAGAACAGGACACCCAAAATGTACTGTAAACATCTGTAAACATGTTTTTTTGTTCCAGGTTCTCCAGACAGACATGGCACGTTGTTGCGTTACCCTTTCACCACTTTTCCGGATCCTAGGCTGTTTGACCAGGTGATTTCCAGAAGACAGTGAAAACTTCGATCGAAACCCACAACATGAATTGGTACATGAAGTTCCGATTAAAAGGCGAGACTTATGGCAAACAAGAGCCTGAAAGACTTGGCGTTGGCTTACATCATCTTTCATCTTCAAGTTGAGGACTTGGGAATCGAGATGTTCCATCCTCAATAAGATATGTTTCACATGTTTTGGCACACTCTTTCATGTGTGTTCCACGTTCAAGAAGATATGTGAATATATGTGATATGTGCTAGATTGTCCAAAGCAATTGTCCCCTGGACAACTTGAACCATTTTGAACATATCATGAAATATAAGTCCATTGGTGACTCAGGTGGTGACCTACAGTATAATATGAAAAGACCAATCATGAATCTATATCTTATTACATATACTGTAGATGCAAGTCATTATTCATCATAAAATACCAGCATTGAGAAGCATTATTAAGCCAGAATCAGAGTTAAGTACTTTGAAACACATTGGCTTACATTTTGGTATCATGATATCGATATGGAGGTTTCCTAAGTCATAGGGTTACCCCCAGTTATCATCCATTTATACTGGTTGGTGGTTTGGAACATTTTTTATTTTCCCATAATGTATTGGGAATGTCATCATCCCAACTGACGAAGTCATATTTTCCAGAGGGATTGCTCAACCACCAACCAGGATAGATTACAGCATATTACAACTACGTATATGATGGTAAATCATGGTGATATTTTATCTAATCATCATAGTTATCATCCATTTATAGACTGGTTGGTGTTTTCAAACATGAATTTTATTTTCCATAATATATGGGATAAGCCTTCCCATTGACTAATATTTTTCAAGATGGTTAAAACCACCAACCAGTAGATAGATTTGCCATGAAATAAACCATCCAGCGATAAAGGGGTACCATGGCTGAACCCTCAGGCCGTCTTGAGCTGGGTTCAAGACCTGGCACCCGTCATCATCCACGTGCAGCTGGTGGCTTTGGCGCAACGGGCACGGGCCCAGGGATTTTACTGACATATGCGGAGATGTGCCCCAAGTTCCATGGGTTTATGATTCATCGGTTTATGATGGATTTATGATGGGTTTATGATGGGTTTATGGGATTTTTCTGGATTTTTGAAGGGACTAGCCTGGTTACGGTGAAATCTGGTGAGATGACCTGAGTTCGGGTGGTTTTTTTGGGGGGGTTGATGGGAATTGCCTTGTCCGACGGAGGACACAGTGGGTCGATTCCTCGAGTCCGATGAATTCTACAGGCTCCAGCTATTGGTTGTCAGCTTTTGTCCAAATATTTTTTGGGATGAACATCCATTTACTTTGGGGTTAGGTACCCTACCAAGGATTATCCCATCTAATATCCCATTCAAATATTATCCATTTACCATCTAATATGGGATAATATATGGGATAATATTGGGCTCAGTAGGGTACCAGGGACTAGCCATATCTAAGTCAGAAAAAAAATAGTAAGAACTTGAATCTACAGTACGTGGGAATGGTTCAGAATGATGTACTCCCCAATTTTCTCAGCATCACATATCCCAAACCGTTCTCGACCTTTTGTCTCTGCTAGTAGATGTTTGGGGATCAGCATAGTCTATCACTCTTTTCGACCAAATTCATTCCGTTGTTCTTTTATTAATATTCTTACATATTCTTATATATGCAGTATATATATATATATTAATATTCTTATGTTAATATGCTTATATTAGTTTATATCAATATTCTAATGTGAATATTCTTATATTGATATGTTTATATTATATTCATATTGATGTTCTTATATCAATATTATTGTATATTCCAATTCAATCTTGCTGTGGCTTCTTTTACTACCAAACAGGTCTCTTTTCAGCTGGCCCTGCGAAAGCTGCACCTTTCTTGACGGCTGGCAGGAGTCAGTTCGAGACGAAGACCTCCAATGGTGCATTGGACGATGGTGCCGTAGGGCAATGGGTCAGTATGGGCGGGTTGGAGCCGGTACCTATTTGTGGCTACCTATGGCTGGATTAATGGAACATCTCCCAAAAAACAGATGATTTAGGGTAGCCTCATGACTTAGGAAAGCGCCATTTTGTTTGGGGAACTTGGACTTGGAACGAGATCATCTAGGAACTGCAGGAATAGGACAGAGAATCTATGGCTGTGGGGGTTCCGATGGATGCATCCACCAGGAAACAACATTCGCATCGGATGGGAAGAAGATCTCTTTGGTGATGCCTATCATGATGCAACACCCTTTGAGCGCTGCAAGTACGGAGCTTTGAATGTCACTGGTTTGCTGATGAAGAGGTTTTTTTTGTGACCCCCGGAAAGGGAACAAGAGATGCTATGGAGACCCCAATAGGTCATGGGTCAGAGTCAGCTGGGACCCTGTCCTAGGTGACCAATGACTTCGAGGGCTGCAGGTCAGCGCTTCAGTATGGAGACAGTGTCCTGGTGGAAAGGGGCGAGCATCTCAGAGGTGAACCATACAGAATACCCTCTGGTAAACTAACATAGCTATTGAAAATAACCATTTATAGTGGATTTACTCATCAAAAATGGTGATTTTCCATAGTTACGTTAGTTTACCAGAGGGTATATCAGAATATATGGCTCTTGATGAAATTTCATCTCTATCCCCATAGTATCATAGGACTCCCGCCCATATAATTTCCATGGATATCGCGTAACAAAAATCCCATACAAAATCCCATCACTTCCGATCCCTAGGCATTTAAAGGGTGCCGTCGCTTTGAAACGGTCCAAGGTTACCTGGTGCTGAAGGATGTGCGTTTGCGGTGTAGCTTTGCAGCCACGGATTCTGGTGGGATCGAAGGCGGTCGTTTTTTCAAGTTCTGAGAGACAAAAATGGCAACCAGAGCTCATGGAGATTCCTAGATTTTCCATCATTTTCCATCATTTTCCATCATTTTCCATCATTTTCCATCATTTTCCATCATTTTCCCACCTCCATCGCAGTTGTGGGTTTCCAGCGCAGGCTCGAGGTTGGCCGTCCTGGACAAATATGCACATGTCGTTTGGCAAAGACAGAGCTGGTTGGGTTTCAGGAGGGTGACGGGATCATGGTGAAGGACGTTTTTTTTTGAATGGTTTATGATGGTTCCAGTGGGTCATCCGTTGCGCCGGAACATCCACAAAACAAGTTTGTCAAGGGACAAGACATTCAGGAACCCCGTGCAGATCAGTGTAGATGTTTGAAAGCAAACAATCATCACGGGTTCGTGTACAATTTTCTCTTGAACCAAACAGCGGTGGGTCATGGTGGGTCTCCTTATTTGAAGAAACCCTTAAAAAGAAATGGATGCAACATGTTGCAAAACCCCATCCTTAAGTCAATGAATTGGTTCAAACTTGTTCTGCATCGTTTTGGGGTCACTGTATCATCCGCTTCCCATATGTTCGGATTTCTTCCTCCACAATACACGCAATGTTGGTGTATAAACTCCACAATAGCCTTGAGTCAGTGTTGGTGTCTTTAAATCAAGCAGATCAACTCAAATCTTAAAGACACACTGACACATCCCTTCAAACTCATCCTTTCTCAGTTTTTCACCGCAAACTCCACAAGCTATCCCAACTGGTTGGTGGTTTGAAACATGAATTTTATTTTTCCCATTAAACAATGGGAATGTCATAATCCCAACTGACGAATTCCATCATTTTTCAGAGGGGTAGGGCTCAACCACCAACCAGATTATTATTAACCATCATTAACCATGTATAATAACCATATAATAACCATCATCATTAACCATGGTGATGGGGTAGGTCAACCACCATCAACCAGCCAACATATCTGGGTATGGATCAATACCTATTAATACCATTTTTAGAGGAATGAACATCCATTTACCAGCTATTTTGGGGTTCACTAGGTACCAGGGTTTTGACCCATCCCCATCTCAACATCTCAAGCTTTCCCAGTTCCTTCGATTTCTTCGACATCCAGGTCCTGGAGGAATACCACGAGCACGAAATCCAGGGCATTTTGGACGTGGCCATGGCTCCGGAGCCTCGAGCCGCGGAGGAGTTGCCAAAGCTCATGCGAGGCGAGACGCCGCATTGAGCCGAAAATGGCTGGAGTTGCTGAAAACCTGATGAGTTGAGATACTGTAAAGTAAATGATTGATGATTGATGATGATTGATGATGATTTTCGGAAGTTAGAGATTAAGGATGAATTATAGGGATAAATGATGATAAATGTATATGTCATCATATGGCCATTTTGGGTGGGAAACTGATGACTGATGATCAAACCATAGTCAGATGATGTCTCGATGGTGTCAGATGTGGCCCCTGGTCGGACACCCCCAGGTCGGACGACGCAGTGTTTCTAGCGGCGACATGCGTTGCTGTAAAATGATGGACCGTTGGAGCTACTGAAGTGAGAATTGTTCCATGATTCGTTGGAGCTCATAGACTCTTCCTGGTTGGTGGTTTGGAACATGAATTTTATTTTCCATAATATATGGGATAATCATGGATAATCCTTCCCATTGACTAATTTCAAGATGGTGGTTTTAAACCAGCTTCCAGTGGTTTTACCCTGGAATTGGGATAAACGCAGTGCCAAATGCCGAGTTCATCCCTCGCGAAACTGGCCGCAGGAAGTACAGAGAATTCCATCAGAGAATGGCTCACCTTTGGCTTCCCCCAACTGAAACGGAAGGAAGGTGCTGCGTTGTTTCACAAGACATGCTGGGCGCATGGGGTGGGATGATGTAGCCCACTGGAACGTAGAGTACTACTGTGTGGCTTTGATGAAGTACATACCCCTGAGTGCGTGCTCGGTTTGTAGCCCCCAATACTTATATGCAGATATGCACACATAAACCATCATAAACCAAAGTTACAAGATCTACAAACCAAGTTGCCAAGTTAACGAACTAGGGCACCTCCCTGTAACATCCCCTAAGTACTTGTTAATCCCTCTGTTGGGCTATAGGACCACCGAGCCTTGTTTGCTTGCAGGTTGCTTCTTTTTCGAGGTGGAGCTGAAGGAGGGCTGCATTCTGCCGCACGTTGGACTTGCAGGTGATCAATTCATGTGGACGGTGGGAGTGAAGAGTCTCCTGGAGACTGGATTGGTCACTTTTGATCGAAGAATCGAAGCCAAGCCAGTGCCATAAAGTGCCACAAAACGCCACAAAACGCCAAAACTGCCCAAGGTACACTTATCTTTCTGGGTTGGGTCATCTTTGCTCATCTATGATCGTTTGATAGTTTGTTTTTTTATCATTATCCGATTTTTTCTGTCCCACCCTTGTTTTTCATCTCAGGTGTCACTGGTATCGGTGGCATTGGCGACGATGAATACAGCTGTGGCGTCGATGGTCTGCACGGCGCGTGTCTCAAAAATGGCCCGGTGAGCTCGTGGAACGTCAGCTGGCCCAAGGGTTCGGTTGAGCGAGTCCACTTCGACTGTGAAACTTGGAGGATTTTATGATATGGATCCAGCTATACCTTCGGAAGTATGACTGGGCTATGGTTTGGGGGGTTAGCCGTAAGTTCTCAGAAAGTATTTGGAGCCATAGGGGATGATTAAAGAAATGGTGATATTATGTGGATTTATCCAAGAAGAATGGGGAATTTAATGGGATTCAATGAGATTTCACTTGCTTTATTATCAATTTATTGGGTTGCAATCCCCTTGGCCGTTCACATTAAACATGCCCCACAGTCACCATGGTTTGAATAATGGGAGATAAAAGTTTAAAAAACACATGTTTGAGACCACAGAATGGGGGTGTTTATATGATATGAAGGGGGTTGGGACTACGATTTAATTGGTATTAACAGTATATATAAGCAACCATTTTTATGGGTAGAAAGGGATGTATTATAAAACTTTATAAACATAATTTTTCAACAATGGCGGATTTTCCATGGGATTTGAGTGGAGAAATGTGGAAGCATGGTGATATAGCCAGCAATATTTGGGATTTAGAATGATTTAATGGGATGGGATTTACCTTGAAGAACATGCTGATTTAACTTGCGCAAACTTGTGGGGATTTCAATGGTGATTTGCTGAGTCGGCGATTTTTGATTTTCTATTGGTAAATCCACCATTTGCCCATAGGATCCATGTATGGTATATATGCTAACATTTGGTGTATATTGATGGTAAATGTTACCATATATAGCATACATGGATCCTATGGGTTGGGGAATCTTTAGTTTTTTTTGTTTTGCTGGGCCATCTTGAACAAATCCCAGGACAATTATGAAAGGGAACAATCCAAAATTCTGGGCAAGACTGTGCTGGTGGGTATCTTGGAGTGATTAATTTTTTGGAGCATGTATTTGGAGGTTTCCACAAATGGTGGTACCCCAAAATGGATGGTTTATAATAGTGGACATTCCTATACAAATTGATGATTTTGGGGTACCTCCATTTTAGGAAATCCCCATATGGCATTTTTTATTTGATTTTTTTTTGACTTATGTGTTCTCAATCAACTCAGACTTGTGACTTGCGGCATTTATGGTACTTAAATGGTTAGGGATTGCCGCTCATTATTTCTGGTCGAAAATCTAGATGTTGACAGTTGATGGTTGCGTGCTGAAGATCACCTACGTGATCTGGTTGGTGGTTTGGAACATGTGTTATTTTTCCATATATTGGGAATAATCATCCCAATTGAGTTTCATATTTTTCAGAGGGGTGGCTCAACCACCAACCAGTGATGATCGTAGATGTCCAGCTCTCCACTGCCAACATCATGATCCCCCCCCTTTTATGGGGTAATTGTTTGATCACATCAGAAGGTGCATATCAACATGTTGTTTGGTTCCAAGCCAATTGTTGCAGCTTAACAGGTGTTGCAGCTTAACAGGTGTTGCCGCTGAATATACCCATCTTGGTTCGGTACAGTCAGTTACACCGACACCATTCGACAGCCACAAGGGTATGCAATGGTCCGTGCCCAGGTGTTTTAGTAGACTTGGACCATGGCACTGTGACCTTTGCATCAGATGGTGCCTGGGGAAGTACCTGGAACCCACACATCACACAGGAGGATATGCCCTGCGACCTGGCTGGCAAGTCACACCAGGGCGGATCTGGTGCCCATCAAGAGGGAAGGTGGATGCCACCGAACCTGGGGCCGGCTGGATGGCCTTGGATGGCCTTGGGGTCCACCAAGTGTCAGAATTTCAATCACTGGCTCTTGGCTGGAAGTTGGAGTGGAAAAAAACAGTTTCCCCATGAAAAGTTGTGGGTTCCTTCAACAAATCCAGAAATTCAGCGGCCCATAGTGAGGGTCCTGATACCTTAGCTTGATGTCATTTTAGTTGAGGATTTATGTGTGGTTTTGGTGAAGTTAAAAACCTAGGGAATCACAGACTAGTCGGCTGCCAGGCAGCAGCTTGCAGGTAGTCAACTATATTCTATATGCAACTTTCAAGCTGCCCAAGTTTGCTTCATACCCACATTTTTTCAGTCTCTTCCATCATTTTGTGTTCACCTTCCAACTTACAACTTCCACCTGTAGCCTTGCTGAGGCTACCATGAGGGACTCTTCCCAGCTATTTCCATCAAAGGTTCCGCGAGCTTTCACTTCGGTCCTGACTTTAAGCACCCACCGCCGTGACTTGTCAGTTCATGGCGATGACCTAATCGGGCGTTGATTTACCTCGAATTGCATGGACAAAGCTTCGATCCTGAGGGGTAGCAAATGGTAACCATGCTACCATGTCAATGTCCATCCATTCTTGGGAAGTTCCTTCACCCCCAATTCTATATCCATGCACATTGTAGCGAAGTTTCACCGAAGTCTGATTCCTGTCTGATTCTCCGTTCTCCGTTGCGCCGAGTGAACAGCTCGGCTCACAGGAAGAGCTTTTGCGACTTCACCCCTTGGGCCAAGTTGGGAGAAGTTCGTGTGGACAACCCAGCGGTAGGATGCTCAGACGTGTTGAACATCTACAAGGAGACACTCAGTCGCCGACTCATGGCCAACAGCTTAATCATATCCACATCTTTGGTGCGGGAGTCAGAAGTGATAGATGATCAGTTAGATTCCCTTGTGAACAATTGTGAAAATACCATTTGGGTCTGGCCGCCAAAATCTCTGCGTTTTTTCGGCTCGGGCTCCGGCTGGTTAAAACGAAGCACAGGAGGCGCAGATCCACGGAGAGGTGTGCCTCAAGAAACATGTCCTGCGCTTGGTGGCCAATAAACGCTACCGCCAGCAGACGCGAAGTTGGAGCATCCAGGTGTGGGACCATAGGATGGACAGGTTTTTTTTGACAGGAATAGACCATAGGATTCATTAGGATTTAATAGTAATTTATAATATGGATTACTAGGATTTTTCCTTGGAATTATAAGAGGAAGAATCTCAAAGGTGGATGAATAGTATATTGGGAATGTCATCATCCCAACTGACGAACTCCATCATTTTTCAGACAGATTTCTTCGAGATCGCATCATCGAGGTCACAGGCGCGGGTCGCTGCAATGGCACCTACCAGTGGTTCGATCGTTTCAACAAGCGTTCCTGCTACAAGTCTCCCTCTGGGTGTATCATCTACTACAACCAGCAGGACCCGGTTGGGGGACCCGGTTGGGGGACCCGGTTGGGAATGATGACAGATCCAGATCCGGGATGTCATTGGAAGTTAGCCAGCCCAAGTTGGGCTGGCCCATGGACGAGAATGAGGGAAGGGTTTTGAGTTTTTGAAAACGTCGCAATGTTTCAACATGTTTCAAACATGTTCAAGATTAGTGGCCATGGCTCAACTCTCAATGTTGTACTCCCATAGTTTCATGGTTCCTTCTTCGAGAGTTGGCATGAGAATTGTTTGATCCGAAGTCCTAAGAACTACCAGTGCATCCGTCAGTCCGATCACATCTATATGTTTGTTTGAAAATAGGGTACCCCTAAAATCCCCTAATTTATATAAATCCATCAGTTTAGCATCATTTTCCCATAGACACACGGCCTTTAATGTACCGTATACCCACTTGCCGTTGAGGAGTCATGCTGGCGCATCAACTCCCGACAGGAGTTCACTGGCTTCGTTTTTCAAGCCAAAAGCAAGGTCCGCAAAACCAGCGGTGGATGGGGGTATGTTCGGCCCTGTGTTTTCAGATGTACAAGGTGTAACAAGTACAGTACAAACATATTATAACTACTAAGAGCTAAAAGCTTGGAATTGGGGATGTATGCAGAATCATATGGTTGGACTTAGGATAGGAATATCTTTGGATGTGTGTAAAGCTGCAGGAATACATGGTTGGATTTAAGTATAGACATATTGTTTGGAGGTACAAAGCTGCAAAAAACAGGTTGCAGTTGATCATTTGACCACACAAAATTGCGCATTTGGGGAGGGACTATCATCTCGACTGGCTGGTGTTGCCAAAGGCCCTGGGAATGGCCGGGCCAGGAAACTTCCCGCTATGTGAGCAACATGGGTGGACACAGTGAACCACCTCGCACCGGCTGGAAACCCACCCTGGGTTTGAAAGGTCTGGAGCCCCGGTGCCGAAACTTTTTTTTCGACAGGTCCAATGTTTGGTTTGAAATTTGATGCATCAAATGTTGCTGTGACAATCTGTGACATGGTTTTGCATATGGGTTTGTCTGAAAATGGGCTATCGCATATTCCAATATATTCCAATGGACTATCCTCATTTTCCCCATTAAAAAAAAATACATTTCTGGGTATCCCCTACTTTTAGACAACTCAACATTTCGGCATTTCGCTTCTGGCGCAGGCTGCGTGCCAGTCGAGATCTTCCAAAAAGCCTTGGTGCAACAAGGAGTTCCAACAGAGGACCTAGAACATATGATCAAGGTCGCCAGGGAAGATCGGCGGAAGATCTGGGAAGTAGCGAGAACCATCCAATGATACCAATGATATCAATGATTCTTGAGACTTCTTGAGGATAATTTGTGTTCATTCTACAACCATTCTTGTGCAAGGTCGATGTTTCATGATGTTTGATGATCGACTGGGTGGAAGTGCGATTTATAAAAGGCCCGTGAAATATGGGATGTCGATGTTTGATCACTCTGGACTCTGGACTATTAGAATTCCTCCTTCTCTTCGTAGCTTTCGTTGTTTTTTGGGTGGGAGCTTATTTTTTCATCGTATCAGGTTACTGCCCAAAGCTCAGTGGCTCTTGTGGAAAAGCACCTGCGGAACAGACTAGGCTGCCCCGAAAACGCGCCATGTTTCAGGGACCTGCAGCGTGGTCGCAGGTCTTGCGTGGAAGCGACGAAGAGAAGGATTCCATTTTTCGGAAGCTGGGAGAATCTTGCATGCAGCTGTTGGAACACATTGACACATTGTACCAAGCAGGGCAGTCTGAAGTGTGGGTCAAATTCAGAATTCTTCCCCACGTATGTTTCTCATGACACCAAAAAGTGATCTCTTCATGGACTAAGTATGACTAGTGGTATGACTAGTGGTATGACTAGTGGTATATCATTGGTGGTGCCACCAATGGTGCCATTGGTGGTGCCCCTCAAGGTGGTGCCCCCAGCAGCAACTGGTGGTGCCCCACTGGTGCCCCAGGAAACGACCTTCAAAGCTGAGTGGCATCGCCTCGTTTGGCCACCACATGCGCGACCTTTGAGCGCCGCTGGAGCCTGGGCGGAGGCCGGTGGGGCTGTGGAGTTCGGCCCTGGGGAGTTCTGAAGTCATGGGGATCACCAATAGCTGGAGGGTTTTACCATGGAAAATATTGGAACATCCTATTCAAATGGATGAACATCATGGTTGTTTCAATACTAAAATGATCTAATGACGATGATAACTGACCCTATGCTGACCAGATCGTGACCACTGAATGATTAGGTAAATCACCCAGTTAGATCATTTAAGATGTTGCTTCCTATACTATATTAGTACATATAATCATTGATATACAGTATGATATACATATATATACATATGGTTACATAGTTATAGCTATATCCCCATGATATCCCCATCACCCCATGATCTCCCCAAGGATAACCCCTGGTTTTTGCCAAGCTGCCAGGTGGTAAGGCTGGCGCAAAGCGACATCTTGACCAAGCTGGGCTTGTCTACCAGCACCGCAGTGGTACCTTGATAAAGTAAGACCTCCCAACAAACGTTGGAAGATGAGTTCAGTAATTGAAAAATCGCGGGTTTATATAGAATTTAGATAGAATTGATATACCCTCTGGTAATTTAACATAGCTATTGAAAATCACCATTTTATAGTGGATTTTCCCATAAAAATGGTGATTTTCCATAGTTATGTTAGTTTACCAGAGGGTAGGATTGATATGGACTTACATGGATTTATAATGATTACTACAGGATTTTACATACCGCAGTTCTGGTCCGGATGACTATGTCCTGTTCAGAACCTCCAAAGGTTGGGATAGGCGAAGCTCATCCGACTTTCACTTGTCAATCCAGGTTGGTCAACGGGTGAATTTCTAGCAAATCAGGAAACAAAAAGGATCCATGTCAATGTCTCTAGCTAATAACATCACTATACAGAGTCTGTCGTTTGAAGGGATGTCGAAGCTTCGCCATCGTGTCTTCTTTATTTTCGCCATGTTATGTCAAGCCTGGATGAAAATGCCATTGGTCATTGGTTACAGGGTGCAGCTGTTAAGATATTGATCCTCTCATCCCGTATTCCGAATCAAATCCTGAGTCCTGATGTAATGTTAGTAAAGCAATGTCATAAACCATCCATATTTTGATGGTTTCTACATGTTTCTACCAAGCATAAAAATGCTGATGACTTGGGGTGTTTTTGGATCCTATTGCCTTAACCACCTTCCTGCCCATCTGCAGGTGGTCTCTCCCCAAGGGGAGCCCGATGGAACCTGGGAATGTCTGGTATCTTTGGGGCCCAGAGAGGCTGGCAATCCCATGGGGCCTATGGGACTAGGGCGACGGGGGATTCTCTGGTAAATTAACATAGCCATTGAACATGGCCGTAGAAATAGTGGATTTACCCATAAAAAATGGTGATTTTCCATAGCTATGTTAGTTTACCAGAGGGTAAGATGGGGCAGGAACTTCCAGGTTGTCATGTTGGAATGTCCATCCCAAAGAATCACTCAGACCCTCAAGGCACCAGCCGGCTCGCCAGGAGTCAGACAGCACTGGTGTGGCTTTCCACGTCATCAATTTGCGAGGCTTCTCTGGTGGTTTCAGATGTTATGTTCCCCCATAAATTAGAGATACGATGATGTTCCTGGCTTTCTGGTTATTTTTGGCGACTTGGGATGGGTTTCCCACAGATCGAAAGTGACTTGGTGATTGGTTTAAAAAGAGATGAGTTGATGAGCCTATCGGACCTATCGTTTAACTGGGATCTAAGATGAAACATGCCATGTTTTGTTTCCTGATTTGATGAGGATTGGAGGTTTCCCATGGTTTCCCCACAATATTTTGATTGTGAGTTATGTAAGTTACATATGTAATTCTCTATGTATTACTATATAATATCCCCATATTATTGGCTATATACTGTATATATATATATAGTAAATCACCATTGAAATATGAGTGCTGGCACCCCCATGCAGATTGGCTCGCACCTTCCTTTTCCACCATGAATCCTTTTGGTCAAGTATCTCGTTGGATACTTAAGGCCAAAGATATTCAGTATATAAGTGCACCAGTCGGGATTTCCTATCAAGAATTGGGATCACATTGAACAATATTATCCAATATTGGCACTTATAGAAATCACCAACAACAAGATGCCAGAACAATCCAGAACAGCAGAACAGCAATTCTATATATCATTGCCATGGGATGTAAAGATAGATTCTTGTATAGAAATGGCAAAAGATACCCTCTGGTAAACTAACATAGCTATTAAACATGGCCATGTATAGTGAGTTTTCCCATTAAAAATGATTTTTCCATCGTTTTTTGTATGTTTACCAGAGGGGTAGGATATAGAATCTCAGATCTAGGACTACCCTTCTAGGAGTCAACATGTTCAACGCTGGATAAAAACCAGCCACATCTAGGTATAAAAACCAGGACTTCCCAGGCCTTGATTTCCCCCAGGTGGTGACGCCGAAGAGTTGGGACTCTCCAGCCCAAGCATCGCCTGGCGCCACGCTGGTCCTGGCGCCAAAGCCGCTGCGGCCATTCCCCTGCAGGGCGTGCGCGGTGACTGGGCTGTGCTTGGAAAAGAGTGGCCAGTTGCGGAAGCCAGAAGCATCACCGAAATGATGGCTTCATCATGCTTCATCCACATTTTTTGGGGGGGTTTAGTTGCAATGCCTGATCAAACCCCTCATAAATCCATGAGAAATCCATCATCAATCCATCCAGTGGCCAGGTTGGCTGGGCACAGATGATCCAATTCCTGGGATCGTGGTGGAGAGGCGGGACAACAGCCGTGGCCGGAGCCTATTTTTTATATGATTTTAACACATTTGGGGATAGATGATATTAAATCGAATTATAGACATTTATATACATTTATAGTAGACTATAATTATCTATAATATATATATATATTGATATAATTATGGTTTATACGTCCATAAAATATATGGGGAGACTCGGGGAGACGATAGTCTAGTTTATATATTCACCATAGATGCCATGGGAGATCATGGAGCCATGGCCCCACCTGGTGGGAAATGATGGGATATGATAGCCATCATGGTGGGATAATTTATTTTGATTATAGACTGAATAGATTATTCGTTATTTACATATAACATTATGTCATAATCTATGTATATCTCCAAGTAAACAGTATATACCTCTTCAATGGAAGGATTTTTTATATTTCAGATGAATATCGCGAAATTTAATGAAATTTATATGTATCCATAATCCATTTATGATCATTTATCTATCTTCAAAAAGGATTTGATATTTAAATCCATCTAAGGGCATGATCATTAAATTATATGGAATATTGATGAATATCCAATATGATGGATGTTTTGGAATACGAAAAGGGGATGTGATGTTTCTATCATCAATTCTAGGATTTCACCAAGCGTTTAACGTTTTTTTCGCGTTCGGATTGTAAAGGTCTAAAACCAATCATTTTATGGTGATTTACTGAGGCACAATGGGATATAGTGAAACATTATAGTGTAATAAAAGGTACTGGTATGATGGAATATAATTGAGCCCTATGGATCCAGCTGTACCTTTGGTACGGGAGATTTGGGGTATGATTTGAGGAGCAGCTGCGTAGCTTCCCTCAGCAAAGGACTTGGATCCTTTCTGGGTAATCCTTGAATATGGGAACTGAACCGAGCATCTTTTTTCGGGATAACATTTGAGATCATAGGATAACTACAACGGAAATTAATTAACAATAATATGGATCAACATGGAATATTATTTTGGGTCAATCTTGGACAGGGTACTTCAATGCTTTAGTATGGTGCTCAATCTTTTGCCATAAACGGAAAGACTGTATATACTGTATATGTACATGTATGTGGCTAAGCAGCATCTTAAGACGCCGCTGAAATCGGGTACAAATGCCCTGCAACGGTGTTGTTTTTCCATACTTTTCTACCTATACTATCCTATACTACTGTTTCCAAAGGGTTCCCTCTGTTTTCCAATGTTTTCCTCATTGCCATTTTTGAAGCCCTTAACAACCTCGTGTTGTCCAATGATTTCCTCATGGTTTCTGCCAGGGGTCCTGGCACCCTGCGACGACTGCAACTGGATGCGGATGCCTTACTCAGGAGATCTTCTGGAGAAGTATTGGGAAAAGTCTGTGGTGTTTGAACTGGATACCAACCAAGGTGGGTGGATTGAATGGATTTTAATGGTAATGGGATTTAACCATCTGATATTTTAATGGAAAATGGTAATGGGATTTAATGGTAATGGGATTTTATACTCAGATGATTTTAATGGTAATGGGATTTAATATGATTTAACCATCTGACTGGTTTATACCAGCCCCGAAAAAGATGCAGAACAGTATACATGCTAACATGTACTCTTACAGGGGGTTACTGTAGCGGAAAAGCACCACCAGAAATGACTAAAAGAAACGACCGGGTCTACTTGTAGAATCTTTGGTCGTTGATTTTGCTCAATCGATTATTTTTTTCGGGAAATTCTGCAGAAAGCCATGGTGTTTACCATCAAATCGACTGGGTTTTCCTTTAAAGAAATCCCTCAAATCAATGCACTGAACATGACCACAGGAATGGGGTAGGTCGCCATCTCGAGTTGGGACTGAGTATTCTGGGCGCTAGGAGCAATCCTGACAGATCCAGAAACAAAGATGGAGGTTCAATCGAACGTTAGCATGTTTGGACAGCTGCGTTAAGTAGATACGGGGCGTTTGATGCGTTTTGGACGTCAAAGTCCAAATTCTTTAAGCGTTTTGTCTTGAGAAGCCACCGAAGCAGAAGATCAGAGGAATCAAGGAATGGTCTTTGGCTATTTGCCTTTCCTTGGAGGCTCATCCCACTGAGTAAATGGTTTTTCATCACTAACCATAGACATTCCATAGACCATAGTTGTAATCGAAGGAAGTTTAGAAGCTATACTTCCGACAATATGGACAGTTGAAAAGCAGAGGTGAGAAGAGTCAGAAGAGAAAAGATCAGAAGAAAGAAGATGTAGATGCGCGAAAAGATAGGA